>Ga0126342_10002887_pt1:15000-27621 | contig 27621 bp, 28 predicted proteins | sample Cyp1metagenome_FD_92528 | JGI IMG/M metagenome (GOLD analysis project Ga0126342, IMG submission 92528) | Coral microbial communities from Lord Howe Island, Old Settlement Bay, Australia - Cyphastrea 1 metagenome | ecosystem: Host-associated > Invertebrates > Cnidaria > Coral ... | reverse complement strand
GTGGAAAATACAATGGAAAATGAGAGGTTCGAACTCAAAACCGTTGCACATACCGTGGAAATGGCAGTTTCCAGCTCCAAAATGCTGCAAATAGCATGGAAAATGGTGAGAACCGGAAATCCAGAAAAAATTCCCCAAACTAAAAAAAAAAAAATCCCCAAACAATTTCCTACCCATTTATAAATGGGATGTGAATCGGATATTTACCAATAAGAATAGAGGTTTCACCAACAATAATAGGTTAATAATCATAGGTTGTAATGGATATTCATGTGGGAAACACAATGTCATTTTTACCACCCATGACTGGGAATGGTAACCATACCACCTATAAAAATGGTGATGACTGGGGGATGGTTTATGGCATTGTTTCACCCACATTAGATCATCTACTGGGTATGTAGGTACCCTACAAGATATAGCTTGCTAATTAGGATGTTTACGGATGTTTTTTGTCGCCCCAATGATGGTAATAATATGTAGGTAACTTGACCCAACCCCATATATCATATCCTTGGTGATTCTTTAGTTTTTTTGGTTTTTCATGATCAATCATAGCATTCCGGATGAACATATACCTGATTTGATGGTACTTTTCAACATGGATCATTCAGTTGCCACGTTTCTGGGTCAACTGACGAATGAGTATCGGAGAGTGCGGTTTTTGGTACCATAAATTTCTCCAGGAATCGAAGGTTAGCTACGGGAGTTTGTAAAGTTTCACCAGTTGGCTCACAGCAGGTCATAACCAGCAAACCTCAGAATATCACCCAATGGGTTCCCTTGAGGTCACACCCAATTCATCTTGATTTTTTTTTTCGGAATTCTCAACCGCGAGAAAAACCAAAAAAACCCGGGAAAAGTGAAGCCCCTACGGTTGGGAAATGGACCTTCGGGTAGCCCTCTTCAACTTTCGGTCAGTTGGCTCGCGACTGGGAAGACTACGATGTCACTTGGCAACCCGGTGAAGTAATGGGGAGAAAAAGTAAAGTTTACTGTTCCAGGGCTTGGTGAATGTCCTATTTTGGGGATTTGTTTCACATCATTTTCAAATATCTGTTGAAGATGATATCCCCAATAATTATTTAAGGGTGATGTGAATTTGTTAGGACATTTCCCAAGCCCTGTTGGAACCATGTCCTCAAAAAGGACCCAAGTCACATCCACCGTCTGACACACACGTCTAAGGCATCGGTGAACAAATATGGTGTGAAATGCGGCAACACTCTGGAGGACCGCGGTGGAGACAAGTTGGATGTGTAAGGATTGTTTAAACATGGGTCATTAAATGTCCCCATTGAACATCGCCCAACCATTAGGTATATGGTCTATAATGGCTACTATAAGGTGATGTCCAATATACCCAAAATGGGACAGTTACCAACCCCTGTTTAAACTGCTTTGCTGGGCTTAGAATTCCGAAAAAGTGGCACTTCAATGAGGTGATAATGCTGGATTTATACTATACACCTCTGATTAGAGATGGTTCATGCCACCCATTTCTGGTATTTATTGGGATGGTCTGGTGGTGATTGATTATTGGGTTTATCCATTTATACGTCTCCTATTTAATGCGTTCGATATGGGGTAATTATTAACAATTCGTAGGAAAAACAAGGGAATCGGCTGACTCGCCGCCCTGGAACTGTCGACAAGTTTTTTTCATCATTCGCAAGGTGAAATGCTTAAAACCCTGTGTTTTTTTACATTTTTCATCTTGGGAAGGCATTTTGAAATTTTGAAAGTATCATTTTGTACTGTGTGGGCCAATTCAAAATTGAGAAAATTGTATTTTGTGCAGGCGAAACGATCGTTTTTTAGTCACGCTGGGAAAAGCAGTTTGGAAATTGTTATTCAACTAGTGATGGAAGCATTATGCCTCCATTGGAAGCTTCCCGCCCATTTCCAACGATTTTCGTTGGTTCCCCCATGGGATTTGTTTTTTTGGAAAAGCGATCAGCTTCCATTTTTTCAAAACTTTCACTGTGGAGTCAAGTTGCTGGGTGCCTGCGACAACAAAGCGGTTGTTGAACTTCACTCGTTCTTTTTGACAAATTCTTGTCGTTTGTGCGAGACCTCTGTTAACATGCGCAAGCGTAGCAACATGTTCCATCAGCATAACATCAAACCTTTGTTCGCGTATGTTAACAACATGCGCCCCACCCCACCCCACCCCACCCCACCAGCATACCTTGCACAACATCGAGGTATACAATCGCAAAAAAAAGACAGCCTTTCTGGGGCGGCGAGTCAGCCGATAGCCAAAAACAACTAATTATACAACATTGTGTTGAGACACCGAACAGACTCGCATGCTTTGGAAATACAATATGCCCAGCCAATTTCATGGTGAAATTCTGGGTAAACCATAAAAACATCACTACAAGTCCCGGGAATGATGGTTAGTGAGGGGAATCATTCCCAAATGAATTATTTTTCAAGTTGGTGCATCATTATGAATCATCTAAAGTCGATGGTGTTTGGCAATGTTTTTGTAAATACAAAGCGGGCTGCGATGAGAAATTTCAAGTTGGTTGATGGTTGGGTTGGGTAAACCGGGACCTTCATGGGAATTACCACAAAGAATCGGGACCTTCACCAACTCAAGAGAAAGGGAAATGATATGATACGAGTCTGATCCACACTGTTGCGTTGGTCCACAGCTCATTTTTCGTTCGCCCGAATCTGCAATCTAGATTATTATTCTAGGGCAACAAAAATCAATGTCTATGTTGATCTACTGTAGGGATCTCTAGGGCCGTACATATTACAGGAACAACCTTTTGCGGATATCCCAGGACATCCTCCGGAGGGGTCTTGAGGGGTTCTGAGGGGAGATTTTTTTTTTTTTTCGCAGATACAAAAAATTACATGACTTCGTGTGGGGATTAGTTGAATCCGGATGAAAAACACGAATAAACCATTTGGGAACCTTCTCACCCACCAACTTGTGAGGTCTTTATATACGTTCGGACCCAGTTCTTTAGATTTGAAGGGTATCTAAGATCCCCAGAAGGATGGACAAAAAAGATGGACATCAAAATAGAAAGTGAAAGGGACACCCCTTCTGGGGTTTCCAACATATACTCATATACTAAACTGTTGCCGAACAAATCCCGCCAGCCAGCCGGAGGACTGGGAAAATGCGGGATGGATGCACCCGCAAGATCCGTGCCTTGTTTTTTTTTTACCCAGCGAAAATCCCATTGTTGTATACCCTCTGGTAAACATACAAAAAACTATTTAAAATGGCCATTGAAATAGTGAGTTTTCTCATGGGCAAAGCTTGGCGGAGCGAAGATGGTGTTTCAACATGTTCCAACATGACCATCAACTCAAAGTCCTTCATGTTCAACTGTTCGAAATCAGTAGTTTCGGCGAGGACCTGACTACACCAGGCTGCCGTCAGCATTATGAAAAAAGACTCAGTGGGATGATCCTCCAAGTAGTTTAAGCCATGGTTCCCAGGAATCAGGGGACTTGTCAATGAGGTCTATCACTTGTCACTTGTCCCCCGTTGTCATGGGTTGTATCACCTGGTCAGATTCAAACCATTCGTTTCAGATAATATCGCAACTTTGCTGTTTGCGAACTCTTCATTTTTGCCGCTGAGCTCCCCAATTTGTTTGCCTTCCCCATTTATGTTCCTTTTCTTTGGTTGGTGACGCAACTTGAAATCCCGTTTTGGTTACTCAAACTTCCATTTTTCACCGAGCAAAACCACCCATTTTGGTTGCTTAAGAACCGTCATTTGTTCCTCAAGTCATTTGAGCTCCACCTTGTGCTGGTTAATTGCACCAAAAAAAATTGTTGATTAATTATGCACATCATGTCAAATCCTAATTTCTGCTGCGGCTCAAACTGCAAACCAGCAGAAACCCACACATTTTTTTGGGTATATTGGTAAAACCCATGACTTTCCTGCATTTTTTCCTGGCTGAACTTCCTTTCTTTCCTCGTGCTGTCACATATCTTTTCCAAAATTCCAAACTTTTCCAACCCAACTAGGACTACGATCTGTCTCACTGGAGATGAACATCGTCCGAACTATAATCTTCACACTACTTCGGGATATCATCCAACTATATATATATATATATCCAACACCCATGATACATCCTATTGTTGCTGGTTGCATTTCAATCCCAGATGTTTTTCCATGTTACTTTTTCTGATTCACCATGCATCCCATCTTGACCATGGCAGACCGAGGTATGGTTGGTTTCAATGGTACTGTCGTTTCTTCGAGGGCCGGAGAACGGACGACGATGCGCGGCAGATCAAGCGATGGTTGAAGGTTTGCGGACCTTCAGGCGGGGTGAACATGGTGGTGATTGGAATTTCCATGGGTTTTTCCGGAAAAATGATGTGGTAAACCCAATCCGATTTTTTTGGGATACTATGAAATATCTATTTTTGAGTGGGATAATCATGAACACTTATGGGATAATCCGATTTGACCAACGATATTTTTTTACCATCAAAATCAAAGATGAGGGACAATGGGGATTTTCACAACCAAAAATATGGTGATTAATCATTGATTTGTTTTTCATGTTTGGTAAATGTTCACGTTTGATGACCCAATCTGTTATGGCCCAATATGTTATATAGATTCCTTGGCCATGGTAACCATGGTATGCTGGAATCAGTTCTACTTGCAGCAAAAAACTCCCAATTCTGGGTATGATTCGCAGACCTCGATTTTGGGATGCCTGATTTTTGAGCTATTCCAAATGCTTCTTTTTTGGGGACTTTCAACATCATCACTAGATGTTGGTGCAGGTGATGTTTTTCCCCAACTTAGTTGATGATTGAAAACCCACGGTTTTTTTTGCATCCCGACTGGGCGAGATTGTAAGAACTACAACACCTGCAGCAACTTTAGGCGTTACAGTCAAATCTTCACGTGTCATGGATGCTATCCAGGTTCATCCAGGGCATCCCAGTGGCTATCACTTCTGGATGGTGCCCAGTTATGTGAACGTTGGTTTATAAAGCCCATGAACATCCATGAACTAGTTCGTTAATGTTCGTTGTATCTACCGTAAAGCATAGTGAAATTGGAGTTACAAACCACCTTAGCTAACGAACTGGGGCACCACTTTGTAGATCTTCCCAACCCCCAAAGGTTTGACGCTTTCCCTCTGGGAATCATGGCTGAAAAATTCCCCACTTAACGATGGATTTTCGGACAACACCTCCATTTATCCAATACCCATAGGATCCATGTATGGTAAATATGCTAACATTTGGGGTATATTGATGGTACATGTTACCATATATAGCATACATGGATCCTATGGGTATGTTCCAATATTTTTTCCAAATATGTTCAATATGATTTTCCTACGATTTTCCTATGACTTTCCCAGTATTTTCCCTACGAATTTCCTATGATTTTCCAATGTTTGGGATTTTCCCGGCCAGCCACTGATGGATTTTCCTTTCCGTTGCTGCCGCCAGGCCGTTGGAAGGCGAATCTGATTGCCAAGTGTCTGGAATCCTAAACCATCCACCCTTCAGAGTTTGGGAAAATTGGGATTTTAAGCCACAACCCATCTGCTCATTTGGGGCCCCCAAGATAGCGTTCAGTTGGTTTATAAGTGGCTGAAGTCTATGGTTTATGGTAGATATATATAACTATAGTATTCATGGGGATTATTTCATGGTTTATAAACCAACTTAAAACTGGGGGGCACCATCCTGCACAACCCATATGCTCACTTGGGTGATTTTTAGGGCACATATTGGTAAATATTCCACACATGGAGCATTCCAGGGCAATAGTTGGGATATGTTGGGATTCAAGTGGCAAAAATGGGTGACCAACAAAGTTTCGGATTTCACCATGAAACATGATGAACATGGGGATCATGGAAAGCATGGATGAAGCCATGGCCCATGCAGTTCGATGGTTTTACCTCCTTTTTCATAGAAAAAAGTGGTGGTTTTCCATAGGGAACTGTGAAATTACCAGTGGCAGCCTCCATCAGACCCACCGGGGCGGCCTTCCGGGGTTCGATTTGCCAACTGAGGCGTCAAGGCCAACCGCAGCTACAATGATCCCAAGGCCTGTGGATCGCAGTGATTGGTGATGTTTTTTTTTTTGGTGTTTATTCATAGAACTGGATGATGGGAACATTTTAACCCGAACCCCCAACCAATTTGATGGTAAAAACCTATGGGTGTCCGGTTAAGATTTTCCCGTGAAAACCAATCCATTGATTTATGGTTTTCATGGATCTAATTGTGGAGGGTTTGGTCATAGACCTAATCCCAAGCCCAAAACTGTACAATCTGGCAATCAAGCATGGCGTGATGGAAAATTACTCTAGTTGTAGTTTGGAAATCCTAGTTCCCATTGCCAATTCATCTAAAAAAATCCGGAGGATCTTTCGCCATCTTAGAGACTGCAAACATTTGTGTTTGTATGACTTTCCATAAAAAGTTGGGAATGGGAATGGAATGTCATCATCCCAACTGACGAACTCAGTCCATCATTTTTCAAGATGGGCACGTTGCACCACCAAGCAGTTTCTGTGTTGCAAGTCCTAGCATTGAACCATTCACCTCCGGGGATCCCCCAAAATTTTTCCCCAACAAAAATCCCCCAGATCCAATGGATCATCTGGGTAAATTTCATCACGACCGAACCCTGTGACCTCCCGAGCCCTGGAAATCATGGTGAGTAAGGGAAATCATCCTCACATGGCCTGGAAATTCAGGTGAGTGAAATATGATAATTTGCCCAGATATCATTCAACCCCGAGTTCCCACGGGCCGGGAGGTGTCGCCTGTGGTGCGACAGTCCTTGCTGCACTGGGCCTACGAGCTGACCTTGAAAGACTTCCGGGAGAAGCAGCCGGCCATCCTGGCAGGCGGTAGTCACTGGACAGGGAAGGACAATAAGAACATATACCCTCTGGTAAACTAACGTAACTATGGAAAATCACGACTGGGCCATTTTCGATAGCAAAGTGTTAGTTTACCAGAGGGTAAGAACAGGGAGAATTTAACCATGAAACATGCTGGATTTCTTGGGATTTATCCAACAGCGGCATCCTGGCAGGAGGGGCTGTAGTATGGGTAACGAATCCAAAATAACCTTTAATTCAGGTTTGTGAATTATTATCATTTACCCAGAAATTTGGGGGTTTATGGGAGATACATCTATATAGTGGGATTTAATCCTGGTTGGTGGTTCGGAACCATGGAATTTTATGACTTTCCATTCAGTTGGGAATGTTATCATCCCAACTGACGAACTCATATTTTTCTGGGGGGTAGGGCTCAACCACCAACCAGTTATCATTTACCCAGAAAAAATGACGGTTTGACTAATTAATAAGGGGAGATGATGAGATACATGACCAACAATATGATTTTCGAGGGTGTCTGAAACAGGGTATACCTTATGGCAATTTCAGTATGATAAACCATAGAATTTTTGGGTGTACCCAATTTTCATACACACACACACTTGACAGTACATACTGCTCATATGTGTACATCTTTGATAATTAGATCATCTTCATTGATTTCTCATTCAAAAACGTGGAGGTTTCCCATGATTTTCCATGAAGATGGAATGGATTTCTTGGCATATTTCCAGTAAAGATGATTGGCATTTTTCGATAAATATGCGGGATTTCTCATTGCAAAATACCATTTGGTAGTTTACCATAGCTATTAAACATGGCCCATTTATAGATGATTTACCAATTAAAGAAGATGATTTTCCATAGCAAGTTGTTACTGTAGTTTACCAGAGGATACCAGAGGGGAATCATCACTTAATCACCATTTTTGCCGCTTGAATTACCTTTAATCACCATTTTGGAGGTTGCTATCCCCATGATATCCCCATGATATCACATAAAATCGCAATTTGTTGTTGGTGAAAAGGTGATTTTCCCACCTTTGAAACTGGTGACTTCGCAGGTGGTGGCGCGCCCTACCTGCCGAAGGAGGAACTCTTTGAAGTGCACCAGCGCGCAGCCCGTGAGGCGCTTGTTGCACGACGACGGCATTTTCACCACGGGGAATTGTCATCCTTTCAAGGTAGAATACAGTACTCAGAAAGAAAGACAACTAAATATTTTGGTTGGAGAAACACAGCACGGAATGTTTTTGGTTGGTTCTAATCTGTTTTAGTATCAACATTGGGGAAAAAGGGCCGAAGATGGTAAGTTGATGAGAAAAAACAGCGAATTTCAACAGAAAAACATGCGGAACATGACGATTTGATGAGGAAAAATATGGGAGTTGTGGCAAGGAAATGTGGAATATGTGTGGTCGGCAGGCAGGTATGCAACCAAGGACGCCAAGGACATGTAACCAACCAGGAGTGGGGATAAAATCCTTTCAGGACATCTCAGAAGGGAATGCGCTTCACACTTCACACTGTACACTCCTCACTCTACACTCCACACTTTACGCTCCGCACTCCACACTTTACACTCTACTCTCCCTACTCCACGCTTTGCACTCCACCCTCTTCTGCATTCCACAGTCTACAGCGCACTGGTACGGTAACCGGGGAAACATATAGACTGTTCAAATAACTTGTTTCACAAAAGTGTTCTACGTGACTGCATTCGGGTTCGCGGGCTGCATCTTGTTACTTGCTTCCTTGATGTCTCTCCTAGTCTTCCACTTGTCACATAGTTGTCTCTCCTTCTGTCATGTAGATGTGGTCTCCCAATTGTCTCCCGGAATTGCTTTTCACAATTCCTAGCTTCGCAGAATTGGTTTTCCAAGCTCCTCCAAATGCCTTCCGCTGCCCAGCTGCCCTTCAGATGCCGTCTCCCCCCTGTCACGACTTGCGGCTGCGTTTGTCTTGCAGATGTGGTGCCCCCATTGCTTCCGAATTGCCGTACGCTTGCCTTCCAGGCGCGGCCCAAAGTCATTTCCCGATTGCTTTTCATTTGTTTCCTGGTTGCCTTCGAGATATGGTCCTCCAAATGTCTCTTTATTTGTTTCCCTAGCCTTTATATGTCTCCTTGTGTGCCTTGTCCGGCTCTTCACCTGCCCCCTTTTACTTCCAACGGCAGAAAGCCGTTGGGTTTCAATTTCCAGAAGCTGGGGGGCATCACCGCTTCTCCTTGCCTCCGCATATGTGCGCCGGGTTCCGGGAAGCTTGGAACTTTGTCCCCCACTGTGTCTCCCAGCGTGTCTCCCCCTTTGTCTTCCACCTTGTCTCTCACTTAGTTTTCCACCCTGTTCTCCTCTGTGTCTCCCACTTTGTCCCCGACATTGTGCCCCACTTTGTCTCCCAGCATGTCTCCGACTGCATCTTCAACTTTGCACCCCGCTGCGTTTTCCAGTATGTCTTGCATTGCGCTTCGCCTCCAGCTTGTCCCATAGATTTGTTTCCATATTGTTTTCCACTTTGTCTTCCGCCTTCTTCCATTTTTGTTCCAATCTCTAGGCCCGCTTGTGTCCAAATGTGGTTTCCCAGATGTTGTCTCCCAGCAGTCTCCAGGATGATGTGGTTCATTTTTGTCTCCCTTGTCATCCACTTGTCTCCCAGCTTTCTCGAACGATTGTTGTTCGGAAACACAAATGTGATTTACCACTTCATTTGTCTTCATGCTGTCTAGTGGTTTCTGGCTCTGCGTATATTTTTTGTTTGCTTTCATTTGTTTCTCGTCATTTGTCTCGCGCCATGTGTCTCCCAATTTATCTTTCTCCCAAGTGTCTCCAATCATCCGTCTCCTACTTGATCTGTTTCCGAGGTCATTTGACCTCCAATTCTATCTCTGCTTAGCGTCGTCATGAAGTCATTCCTGTTTCCTGTTCGTCTCTGTTCTCTATTCCCTTTGTGTCTTCTTGTTGTCTCAAATTCCAACATGGTTTATGAGAAAATATTGTTTGTGATTCAGGTTATTCTCACTAGACATGGATCAACAGTTCAATGGATATATGATATGGAATCACTGTTTGGGGTTTATGGGGGCGTAATGTTTGTGCAAAATAAATGATAATGAAACAGCTCAGGCTTGACGTCCTGGCACTAGCGGGATTATATTTGATCCCGCCTGTGCCCAAGAAGGCCGAACCTGAGGAGCAGGAGGATTGAGGGTGGCTCCGTGAATTTGCGATTGCAGTTTTGAAGTTATTAAGTGACATTAGAACAACACACCAACGATTAAAACAGTGAACTGCCCAGCTTTACAAGAGGACATGCTTGCATTGAAGCGCTCTGCAGCCCTTTTCCCTTCAGCTGCAAGCCTGAGCGCTTGTCCCTTTTCCACCTCTTCCAACCATGCCGCGAGCAAAGGCAGGACAAGCGATGATTTGCGTCACGCCTGATTTTGCGCAGGGCCTGCTACAGAACGCTCCTGGAGATGGCCAAGCAGCGGCCCCAAAGGCTCCTGACCTCAGCAAACTCCAGAGCCATGCGCTGACAGCCGTCATGCGGGGGCAGCGGCCAAAAGTGCCGCGGCAGCAGCGGGCAGATGTCACTGCCTTTCTGGCCCTGACGGTGGAGGAGCAACGCGCGGTTTTGGAGGCGCGGCTGGCTGGCGCAATTGTTTCTATCTTTGAAGCTTAGAAACCATGAGAAACAGAATCCTACGGAGGGCTTGCACCGAGGGGTGTATCCAGCGATTCCCTGGGGGATCTTGGGTGGGGTCTCCTTTGGAGGCATCGAATAAAGTGCATAGGCTGCACAGGGATCTTGTGTAGGGCCCTCGCATGGAGGCCTCTTGCAGACATGTTACGGAGAAACCTTGCTAAGATATCTTGGACAACCCCTGCGGAAATTTTGTGTCATAAGATAGACATAGATAGAGATAGAAATAGAAAGAGATAGAATGAGATAGAAAGACGGAGATAGACAGATCGATAGAGATCGATGGAGATTAGCTTAGATAGATAGATAGATAGATAGATCGATGGAGATTAGCTTAGATAGATAGATGGATGGATGGATAGATAGATAGATAGATAGACCGACAGACAGACAGACAGACAGACAGACAGATAGACCGATAGCACACAGGTGTTCAAGACTCAAGACATGCATCGGTGCATCCAAAGACCGAGCCAGTGCAGAGTTGGACCCCAGGAAGTTACGTGAAACCTATCGTTTTGGCAACAGCGATCTTTCACTTCCTGGGGCCTGTCTTATCAAACTGCACTATGAGCTATACATATATGGTAACAAGAACCAGTGGCCCTAGCTCTATGTTTTTTTCCTGGTTGGGATGATGTGTGAAACTGGGTGACGTAGGTGGCTGGACCAGGCGACTTCAAACAAAAGCTTCAGTTGCCATTATATAACGGCTGAGTCCTTGGTGGACGAATCAGGGGACTTTGATCACACGATGTTTGTCCAGAACACAAACCAAAGATGAATCGAACACTCCGAATTTGACTGCTGTAGCTGCCGCCAATGCGCCCGAATCCAGGGTGCCGTTCAGAGTGATTGTTTTGCAACAGCATCGGACTGGTGAAAAAATTGACAGCCTGAGGATTGTTTGTGATGCAGTGCATGTGGTTTGATCAGTTGTATTTGCATTTTTGTCCACGTCGGAAGTGAACTTGCTGATATGAAGGGGGGGCAGGAGGGCAATATAAAACACCGCGCCAAGTCTAGTTATCAATGTGCCTATGTACCTCTATGTCCCTCTACAGTACGACTATTGTGACTTGCGCGGCCATCGTCGGTGTCCAACTCGGCCAGGGATTGAAAGCTTCGAGCAGACCGGTGAGTCGTGCCAAACACACAATGCCTCGTCAACCACTACGTAAGAACCACTACGTAAGAAACGCCTTACTCGCGAACCTCAACGTGGAAGGGTTCGACGTCAAAACCTTAACGCAGCGAATGTGCGACACACGATTGCAAACCGCGGTTCCCATGTCGATCAATGGCCTGAACCTCCGTGCAAACCAGCGCCCGACGACGGCCCACAGTTTTTCAAGACACGGTACTACTAAGAATGCGCTCACGGTACATGTAACCTGTTTCAATTCACAAACCGGTTTCCTGCCGATGTTTGAATCACAGGCAGTGCGCCAAGGCAGTATTAATTTCGAAATGCTACGACAACGTTCGAGCGGGGGCTCCGGTCTGTACAGTAGACGAAACACAGGGGTCACAAGTCATATTTTTGTTGATTTCCATCACGTCATCGAATGTTGGTATCGCTTGGTCAGTCGCAATGTTGTATAGGATGCAACCTTGGAAAAACACAGGACGACTAGAACATCCATTGGCAGTTGAAACAATAAATGGCGTGCAGGCAGAACCAACCATCGGCGTTGCTGTGGAGAACATGGATGGGCGTTGTTGGTCTCCCCGTTGTTTTATTGATAACAACTAACATACATCATACATGTACACACGTATACATTTACTTACTTACATATACAGTCATATACATTCACATACACTTGGCATCTCTAAACATACATACCGATACCCATGCATAGATTCGTAGATACACATACATTCAGATAAACATTCATACATAGGTACATACGGGCAGATAGCACAGACATACACATACAAATGCATACATACACACATACACACATACACACTTACACATAAACACACATCCATCCATCCATCCATCCATCCATCCATCCATCCAGACGTGGGTCCAT
>Ga0126342_10002887_pt1:0-10000 | contig 27621 bp, 28 predicted proteins | sample Cyp1metagenome_FD_92528 | JGI IMG/M metagenome (GOLD analysis project Ga0126342, IMG submission 92528) | Coral microbial communities from Lord Howe Island, Old Settlement Bay, Australia - Cyphastrea 1 metagenome | ecosystem: Host-associated > Invertebrates > Cnidaria > Coral ... | reverse complement strand
GGGATGAAAGTGACGATTGAAATCCAATCTGTTGTGGAACATGGGCAAAATTGGATGTTGATTCAGTGCTGGATCATGCAGCTAGTGCGCTGGTAAACTCTCCTTAGGTTCGCCACATGGCTCACACTTGTCAGTTGTTGGAGATGGCGGATATTTCAGGGTTTTCTGTGATGGAAAAGACAACGAAGACAGCCATCAAACTGTCGTGAGGAATCATGTCGTTGGAGACCACACTGCATTTTTGTTTATATTATATACAGCAATCTCAAAGGACGCACCCCAACAATGCTGCTTAAGTATTGGGGCAGCCATCCGAAATTGCCCAACCAATTTTTTTTGTGGTCTATTATTTAGATATATTTAGATATATTTATATAGATATATTTAGATTATGATTGATGCTTATCGTCCTCAAGATCCTTTCTTTATACGTTCAATCCACTGTTTTCCATGGTCAAATCATGCCAAGTTACCCAAGTTTGGTAAGATTCCTGGTTAGATCCTTGAATCCCAAAAAGTGATGGTCAGATTGAAACCTAAAAGTCCAACCAATTTTGATATATTCAAAACATGTTTGAACAGTTCACCCACAAAAATCCGAATCTCAAAACATCCAAAGAAACCTTAAACATATCAATTCAATTTCAATGTGGGATTGTTTATTAATTAAGAAGATATGTTTTTACAATCCCACAATCTCAATATCAATTCAATCAGTCCCAGAGTTCAAAATCCCCTGGAGGATCACATTAGTGAACTCCGTGATGGGGTGCTGCGTGCTCGTCCGGACACCAAGGGACGCCAAGCCTGAAACACCACAGAAAGTGGTGGATTTTAAAGCACAAAAATAATCAAAGATGGTGAAACATGGTGGTTCCATGCTGATTTTAGCAATTGTTTTTGTATTTTAAGCATGAATATGCTGACCTGAGTTTCCGGAAAGAAATGGTGGAACGTGCAAGCATTGGTGGTTTAAACCCACCAGAATGTGGTTGAAATCATAAAAACTATAGGAATAGCCTGCAGTCATCATAATTACAAAATACTACCAACTAGCGTCTCTTCACTCCAAGCAGCAATGAAACCAACATTTTGAGGCAATTTGAACTATTTCGTACAGAACAGATGCCAATCAGCTGGTTTGTTGATGGTTGGTGGCTTCAGTTTCTGAATCGACCTAGCCGTTGGTGTCATGTTTTCCTTGCCACCAGCACCTCCGCGTGGCTAAGTTGCCTTTTCGGTGGTGGCCGTGGGAATTTGCCTCTACTACTACAAGGCCGAGCACGACACAGATAGAAGCGGGACATGGTCGCTGTTTCTTGGGGATGCCGGCAGTTTTACTCAGCGATGAAGCGATCCCCTGGTGCAAATTTTGCGAAGGCACGACACTGCACATATGAAACAATGGTCATTCCTGTTTCTATATGTTTCTATATTTTCCATTGTTTTGTCGCAAAGACAGTGGGTATATCTTCCCATCGTTAGTGAAATCGAAACGAGTCGAAAGAGATCGCGCTGTTCAAAGAGATCAGTGGATGACATGGGATGTCTTAGTTCAGGTGAGGTTTAGTCAGGACATTCAGGACATTCTACTCAGCAGTTCCAACCAGATATAACATGATATAACTGGACATTGCAATATCTTTAGTTCATTTTACTTCCAAGTTCCAAGTTGCATGGCGCTTGATCCTGTTGGATTGCTGTTCTGAACTCGTAGAATGGGAGACTCGCAACCAGTAGTACCGTCGGAGAGACCTCGACATCACGACACCTCAACTTCCAATGTCCGATGATGTGGGTTTGTTGACCCCCAGAAAATTGGAAACGACAAGTCCTTAGATATTTTGGTAAACAAACAGTTTGCTATTGAAAATGGCCCCCATAGAAATAGTGGATTTACCCAGCTAGAAAATGGTGGATCTTTCCAGTTCGCTATGTTAAAAAACCAGAGGGTAGATATTTTCTGCTGGTTGTCATTCTCCATCTATTTTCATTTTCGTATTCTCTGTCCCACTGAGTTTGCAAAAAACTCCGTTTCTGCCACCAGCGTATCACGTTCTGGTTCAATTGCCTCTATCCCAATTTTTTTTGAACATGTTGGGTGGTGGTTATCCATCTTTATCCCATCTTTTTGGGTGGTTACTAACAATCATGAATGGAGGTTTCAAACTGGTTACTGAGGTTTCTAACTGGTTACCATATAAATAGGTTACCAATTTAATGGAGGTATATTATACTATATTACTATTCTATGTTATTATTCCATATATTATTCAATGGTTATATTAGTCCTAATATATTATTATACTATTTATAGTATAGTTTAGTTATAATTTAACTATAGTTTGTTATAACAATTATTGTTATACTATATTACTATCATATGTAATATACTATTGATATATAATAATATAGCAATATTATATTATATATCAATAGTATACATATTATATATTATAGGTACTATATATATAATATATTATTAACCTTGTTTTCACCATGGTACAACCGTCCATGCCTTTTTTTGGTTCAGGAGTTGACGACGGCTCTGGAGTCACCGGCCCAGTCCGGGGGCACGGAGGCGAGGTTCGCGGCGAAGGCTTCGGTGAAGTGCCCAAGTGGATGAAACCATAAGGCAATGTTAGTTAGGAACCATTAGTTATGGTTAGTTAATGTTAGTCATACCATTAGTTAGTAACCATGAGTAACCATGAGTAACCATGAGTAACCATGAGTAACCATTAGTAACCATTAGAAACCATTGGTTAGTAACCAGAGATGCCAGTAACCATTAGTAGCCATAGTTAATGTTAGTTATACCATTTTGATCCATTTTGAAGGTACCCAATCATAGTTAAACCATGTAGATCGATCCATGTGAATCCCAAAAATCCAGATGGTTTAACTACGGTTACTAACCAGTTGTAAAAGTCGCAAAAGTGGGGAAATCCCAAAAAAGTCTACCCTCCGGTACTCATCACGTGGCCGTCTCGAAAATCCCCGACCTCGCCATGGAGGTTTAGTTCGCTGGGAACATGATCTGTAAACGAGGGATTTTCTGTTGCCATCTTTGATTACAAACCAGTTATGCCACAATAGGTGGTCAAATCCCCACCCAATTCGTGGCTTAAGTCATATCCTATCTGGTTGGTGGTTTGGAACATTTTTTATTTTTCCATCTATGAATCTATGAAGGGAATGTCATAACCCCAACTGACTTTCACTCCATCATTTTTCAGAGGGGTTGTTTTACAACCACCAACCAGAATATTATTATCATTATTATCATTAACCATATAATAACCATATAATAACCATATAATAACCATATTGATAACCATATAATAACCATATATATATATATATATATCAACCATATATCAACACTATATTACCAACCAATGGTAGGTAACCATCCTGGTGCAACCACTTTCGGCCTGCTGCAACCACTTCCTCCAAGGGATGATCTTTTGCATTGACCCATTGAAAAATGGTGATTTTTCCATAGTTTTTTGTAAACCTTTACCAGAGGGTATCGAACAGATGTCCAGAAAAGGCCAGAAGCAACTCATTTTTCTGTAAGTCAATCACCTAGAAAGTACCAAACATGGTTTAAAATGAAGCTATTGTGCCATATTAGACCTTTTTTAAGACCATTTTTTGGGGGATAGTCCGGTACCATGCCTGGCAGGCGTTACATTGAATTGATAGGTACCTCTACTATAGGTACCTGAAATATCCACGGACTAAACGTTTGTGTTTTCTGCAGCTTCCCCCTCATGTGCTATTGAATTTGCATACGCTAAGACAATTTGGAAACTGCCTTTATTTGGATTTGAGGATTGGTAGGTGACGAGTGAAGGGGGGGTTTGACATCCCCAGACGTTGCGATTGGTTGACCAACTCAAACAAATTGTTTAAGTAACAGAAATCATGGCTGGGCTTTAAACCAACTAATTATGTAGCATTTTCATAAATTTTCATTATTTAAATTATCTAGTACTGTAGTTTGTTTCGTTATATAGTGCATAACCAATTGGCTTGTTTTTGACACGCCACTGTGATTTTAGTGACCAAACAAAGTGACATTTACGAACCACCATGAACCATGCGTCACCAAGCAACTGAGACTGGTTGGACACCAATATTCATTCGATTTGGGCTTAAGATATGTTCAACAATTTGGAAGCCATCTATTTCCTGGTTGGTGGTTTGGAACATTTGTTTTATTTTTTCCATTGAGTTGGGAATGTCATAATCCCAACTGACGAAGTCCATCATATTTTTCAGAGGGGTAGGTCAACCACCAACCAGAATATTATTATCATTATTATCATTGACCATATAATAATCATATATATATAATCATCCTGAAGTAGATAGAATCTCTGGAATTTCCAACGGGTACTTTGCAGAAATCGCGGCAAGTTCTTGCGAAGTCCATTACTCGTAGCGGTTGCTACTTGGATGTGCATCCCAGTCAGTAGTGGTAGCCATATTGGAACATATTATGACCAGTTTTTTTTTTTAATGGGATATATGATATACCCGGGTACTATGGGTTATCACTGGTTTCATTTGAGTATGCAAAATTGGGTACCCCAATAGTTACCATCTGGTTATTTAATATATATATATATATAGCCATGGAAAATCACCATTTTTTTCATAGGTAAAAACCATCTATTTCGATTGGGACCATCGACAAACCATGGCTTGGATCATCCCGTCGGATGTGAAGAACCTGGAATCGGCTGATCTTTTCAGCGCTAACCAGGAGCTTAAATGGGTTTTATAAGCCATTTAATAGGTGGCTATATATATATTACATATATATATATATATGTATGTAATATGTATATATATATATATTATACCATATCACCATGATATCTTATGATTAGTCATCCCCCAAGATCAAAAAATAGAAAAGTAACGATAATATCCACAGTAATAACTATCATCATATCCCAGCTTTTCTATTCTGTAATAATTCTAGAGATATCCCCATTTATAAGTCTCCTAAGTGGATTGTCCCATTTATAAATGCGTTGTAACCCCAGGTACTAACCTAAGTTCATTATCGCCAATAACTTATATATTAGTCAACTCTATTGTAGCTAAATGATAGTAATATCCTAACCTATGATATCCTATGATATTAGTATCCAATAAGCTTGATTGTAGCAATAGGATATTGGATAGTAATCTACAGATATCTAATAACATTAGTATCATAGTGATATCATACATGTTATCATATCTAAAGGTTATTGTAGGTATATGATATTGTAACAAGATCTCTCTACACTTTCCTATGATATTAACATCTAATACCCTCTGGTAATTTAACATAGCGAACTGGAAGGTCACCATTTTTCATGGGAAAACTCACTATAAATCACCATTTTCAATAGCTATGTTAAATTACCAGAGGGTAACCTTTATTGTGGGCCGTTGATATGGGCCGTTGCGAAATCCGATCAGGGTTTCACCAGTTGATAGATGGTAAAACCATGATTTATACAGGATGGTGCCCCCCAGTGAGGTTTGTTGGTTTATAAACCATGAAATAATCCCCATTAATGAGTTCGTTATATCTACCATAAACCATAGTTAAGCCACTTATAAACCATAGTTAACTATAGTTGATAGATTCTGATAGATGGTAAACGTCCCATGATTTGGGGTTGAAATACCATCCACGTGAACCGCCGCAGGTGAAATTCGTCCAACTGGCGCCCGGAGAATTTTTCTTCGTCTCCGTCAAGGTGTGTGTGACGTAAAGTTAAGCGGTGACGCTGGGGAAACGGGGGACGCAACCAGAGTCATGTCCCTTTTTAAAGTGGTGATTTAATGGTGATTAATTGTGATTTAATGGTGATTAATGGTTAATAGTGGCTCTTACTGGTGAATAATAGTGATTCAATGGTGATTCAATGGTGATTTAAGCAGTCGAAACCATGGTGATTTAATGGTGATTTTTTAAACCAAGAAACCTCTTTGTGACTTAATGGTGATTTGACCAACATGGTGATTTTTTGATGAAAATCTGGTGATTCTTTGAATGATCAAAAAGAAACGACCCATCAAACAGGGTGATTTATGAATGGACTTTATGGATTTAGAGCATCAAATGTATATTTACATTTGAAGGGATTGAGCAGGCCCCGGCAATCGCCACGCCAACTAGTGACTACGGGAAGTCATTGTATCCAAGGGATTGAAGGGATTTAAGCAAGGAACAGCAAGGAATGTAACATGATGTAATGCCACGCACCAAAAACAAGGAACGAAAAAATCAGAGATAAAATGCTTCCCAAGGTATGATTTCCCATATATATATACATATATATAGATTTTCCCTATTACAATTATACCATTTCTTATGGTATTGCAAAACATCAGATTTCTTATGGTTCCAATCCCATTTCTATAGATTTTCACAGCTCGAAAGCTCCATTTGGTGGATTCCCTACGGCCCGACTCTTTCGACCGGTCGACCTCCAAGGTGGCCTTTTCCGTTGGACTTCTCATCGCGTTTCCCTACGCCCTCTTCGAGGTGCATGACGCGTATGAAAAGCAGCATGGGACGGTGGAACTTGGGGACAAAAATGGTGAAAAATGGTGGATTTACCCTCTGGTTATGTCAAAATAGCTATGGAACATGGCCATTGAGTTCGTTGATTTACCTACTAAAACATGGTGATTTTCCAGTTCGCAAACTGTTAAATGACCAGAGGGTAACTAACCATCAACTGGTGAATGGTGATGAAGCCACTAATTAAACTTTGGATTTTACCAAACAACCAGGAATACTAATGCATTTGATATAATATGCTATAATTTATAAATATTTATAATATATTCATGTAGCACACAATAAGCAACCATAACGGGATATTGTTATCATAATTGCTGTTTATACACATGATATAAGAATATGTATTTTTTTTAAAATGTAATCAACCAAAATGAACATATGTATATATATATATACTGTAAATATATATATATACACATGTACATAAATAAATAGTTATATAGTATGATATACTGTAATGGCATATGTAACCAACAGTATCAGTTATACATGGATATCTAATGGGGATATGATATCGATAGTTGATGAGGATACAGAGGTTTGTCTGAAAATGGGGTTATTGACGTTCCCCTGGCCATCAATAGGTCAAGGTCAAATGAATCAACATGATTCACTAATGGATTTAGGTGTACATACCCATTCTTCAGACAATTTCCTATCTCCCTGATCGTTGTTGGTTCAGCCTGAAGCAAAACATTGTCCTGATACCGTCACCATATAGTAAACCCACGAAAGATAGAAACACGTTTTTAGGATGGTAGTGCGAGGATGTTTTCCAGATATTTTCAAGGTTTCCCAGATTTTTCGGCATTTTTCTGGGCTTACTATCAGATGGCCCATAGCCTTCAAAAAGGACCTCCAGCAGCTGGTGATCAAAGGTGGCTGGCTGGGAAAATCATCGGTTACTAAATGTCGGATTTCCAGCCAGCCACGTTTGATTACCAGAGGGTAAGCATCATAAACCCACTGATAATCATGATAGCCTCTGGTAAACCAACAGTTTGCTATTGAACATGGCCATTTAAATTTAGTTCGTTGCTAATCATGAAAAACAATCCCTTCTCCCATCAAGACGCCGCAAGAATTCTAGTTCAGTATTGGATCGGTTCATGTTTGGGTTCCATTTAGGAAGGTTTGTTGATAGGGCTATGAAGAAGTCAGCTAGAAGACGCCTCTAAAAATTTAGTGTTTGGCTATTGGTCGATGATGAATCATATCCCATCCTGGGTCCCATCCCAAGTCTCGATTGTGTCTATGATTCAGCCAGAAAATAGCAGCAAAATATATAGGGGTGCAAATATACAACCTCCTTTCTTTTTACATTTATATAATATAAACTTCTGATGGTCAAGTCACCTATTTTTCGACCAACCCACATATCATATGGTTAGTCTTGTTAGTTGATATCCCATTATCACCATTGCATCCATAGTAATCCCCCCAAATATAGGAAAGTAAATCATCATCAAAACTAGTAGGCATGACTATCTTGACTCTCTTTTTGGGGATGACTGACTATATCTCTATCATATCTGGTTGGTGGTTTGGAACAATATCTGGTTGGTGGTTAATGATGGTTAATAATGTTAATAATGGTTAATAATATCTGGTTGGTGGTTTGGAACATGTTTTTTTTTTTTCCATTTCATATATTGGGTTGTCATCCTCCACATTGACGAACCCCCAAAATTTTCAAGCTGGTTAAAACCACCAACCAGATAGTAGCATCATAAACCATAGTTAACTATAAATATAAACCCCATGAACTATAGTTATAAGTGTCATATACGAGTTTCTTTAAACCGTGTTTTGAACTTGTTAAACCATTAAAACATCCATAGCTATGTTAAATAACCAGATGGTATCTCTATAATATCCTATACTCTATCCACATTACCCTCTGGTAAACTAACATAACTATGGAAAATCACCATTTTTAATGGGTAAATTAACTATAAATGGCCATTTTCAATAGCTATGTTAAATTACCAGAGGGTATATCCCCATTCCAAACATGAGATCTGCGAATGGCTCAAGGCGGCCCTATACTTCACACCTGCGCTCACCCGCAGTGAGCGCACGGTGGTTGGGCCTACGGCCCCTTCAGCATTTCGAAGTGGAGAGGAGGGTGAATTAAAGGGTGAACATAGGCAATTCATGGAAATTCCAGCAAAATACAACATAACAACGACAATGCATGACATGTTGTGAAATTCAGAATGTTTGGACAAGTTGATTGTCAATTTTTTTAAATATCTACAGGTGTCATTGGGCTTAAACAAAGTCTCAGACGCCACAGTTTTTTTTTGGAATGCTGGAGCAGCGACTCAGGATACCCAAAAATGACCATTAAAGAGGGATTTGAAAATAAGCGACAACCCGAAATCTGATGAGTACCATCATTTTCTCAAGAAAATGGCAATTCGGAGGTGAATCCACAATTTTCAGACACACCTATGTATCTATATACCTATATAACTATATATATATATATACATACATACATATCTATGTATATATATAATATCTATCTGTGTATATATATATATGCATATATATATACACAAACCATGCTTCATCACTGGATTTTCCCATGGTTTTCCCAGTGATTTAAGGTCCTCGCATCCGCGCTGCTGTTTTACAGCACGGATGGCTCAGCTTTGGGGGCCGGCTTTGGGCGAAAGCGCTCTCATCAATGGCATAATAGAATAGTAACCATGGAAGGAACCCCCAAAAAAGATAGAACAGGTCGAAGTTAGCACAGTTTGCCTATAGAATTTGGGATTTTACTGACTTTACTCTTACTTTTCTGTCTTTTTGGGGTTGCTATAGACAATGTTTATCTTTGCCATACTCTCCAGTAAGTCAATATAGCTAATGGAAACTCGCCATGAATGCATATCACTTTCCAACCGGGAAACAACCATGGATTTCCACATCCATCTTGATTCATCGGAGGGTAAATTTGTTATGCAGCTATGTTTGTTTCGTCGGGTGTCTAAGATTAGCCATGAGATGCGGTTTCCAAGGAAGTAGGTATCTGGTTGGTGATTTCATGTTAATATTACCCTCCAGTACTGGGTCAAAGTGGTAACTTATGCCGCGGTCATCTTCTTGTGCCGCAAACGGTGTGCCGTTGGGAAGTCCATGATATACATGTCATTCTTGCTGGATGAATCTATTGTTTGTGGCATTGATTTTTCTAACACTTTACAGGGGCACACATGTTTTCGAGACATATTCTTCTTGAGATAGAAACTCATGGGGATGGCCTCTCAATAGCTTGACTCGCACAGAAGAGAGAACAGTAGAAGAGAAGAGTAGAGTAGAAGAGACTATATACAGAAGAGTAGAGAAGAGAATCGAATTGAAGAGTAGAAGTGATTAGAGAGGCCT
>Ga0126342_10002886_pt1 | contig 27626 bp, 36 predicted proteins | sample Cyp1metagenome_FD_92528 | JGI IMG/M metagenome (GOLD analysis project Ga0126342, IMG submission 92528) | Coral microbial communities from Lord Howe Island, Old Settlement Bay, Australia - Cyphastrea 1 metagenome | ecosystem: Host-associated > Invertebrates > Cnidaria > Coral ... | reverse complement strand
ACATACATCACATACATCACATACATCACATTCATCACATACATCACATACATCACATACATCACATACATCACATACATCACATACATCACATACATCACATGCATCACATACATCACATACATCACATACATCACATACATCACATACATCACATACATACATACATACCTACATACCTACATACCTACATACCTGCATACCTACATACCTACATACCTACATACCTACATACCTACATACATACATACCTACATACATATACACAACATATATGACGGGCGCCGGTAGTGCCAAGTAAATACGGTTTTTTTAGGCCTGACCGGCCTGTTTTCAGGGATAGGTTGGGTTGAAGCCGCCAACCTGGTCACCAACCATCAGATAGATAGATGTAATTCGTATTGGATTAATGTGGGCAAACCAATTTGGTAATGGTTTATGCCACCTATAAAAATGGTGATGACTGGGGGATGGTTTATTATTGTTTTACCTACATCAGTAGAGACTATGGCATCAAATTTGCAAGAGATTCCGTCCGTATGATCCAAAATGATTGCGGACATTGGTTGGTGGTTTGAAGGGTGTCAAATTCAACCATAGACACCGCTTCTTTCTTGGGGGTTACTGTAATATTTGCCAAATTAAATGGTAAAACATGGGTAAATGGTATAATGATTGGTTGGTGGTTTGGAACATTTTTTATTTTTCCATATATCGGGAATCATAATCCCAACTGACTAATATTTTTCAGAGGGGTTGAAACCACCAACCAGATGATGTTTGGTGGTCTCTTCCTCTTGATTAGGTATGTATACACATACATATCATTACATATCACCTTTTTCTGATGGGCAAATTGGGTTTACTGCATTTTTTGAGGGATAAATGACGGCGGGTGCATCATGGCATTTCCACAATACCAAGACCACACTCCCGTACCATTCTGGTTTACGGGATGAATATGTTCCGGAGTTGTTGTCAGGCAAAATTTTGAAGGACCCCCTAAATTGTCATAAACAATGGTTTCAAAAATGGAAAATACACGTCAGAATCCCAAGAATATGGACAAACCATGGTTTCAACATGTTTCAAACTTTCCCCAGCCACTGTTTCTTCCGGGCTGATCCGCAGGATGGTCGGTTGGGTCGTGGCTTGGAAGTGCTGCAGCGCGGTGCATGTCCCGAGCTGGTCGCGGTGCCGGGCTTTCAGGTGCCGGCAGAGGATCAAGTCTCAAGCGGCGACATGCTATACCCGGCCTGGTAAACTATACAAAAAACTATGGTTTAATGGGATTTAATGGTGACTAAAGAGGTTTAATCAACAAAAATCAGGGATGTTAGTGGATATACCCTCTGGTAAACCATACAAAAAGCTATGGAAAATGGCCCATTTATAGATGGTTTACCTATTAAAAATGGTGATTTTCCATAGTTATGTTAGTATGTTTACCAGAGGGTAACAGGTAAATTGAGGGGATGATAATGGGATCGTGACTTATATAACATATTCATAATTAAAACCAGAATTGTAGGAAGACCACCATGTTTGTTACTTACCCTCTAAAAAACTAACAGTTTGCTATTGTATAGATGACCATTTAGTTCGTTGATTTACACATTACAAAAATGGGGGTTTTCCATAGTTTTTTGGATGTTTACCAGACGGTAACAAGTAATTGAGGGGATGAATGATGATGGGATGGTATTTTATATGGTGAATGAAATATTAGATGAATCAACTAGATGAATCATATATCAATTAGAGGAATGATAATGGGATGGTGATTTTTTACATGTTTTTCCTCTGGTAATTTGACGTAGCTATGGAGAATATGCGTACAAGGTAAAATAGATTATACTGTAGCTGCCTGAAACCAAACCTCATGGGGTTATGGTGGGGTTAACTGGGATATGCAACAAGCGCTGATTTTTTGGGATTGTCTGAGAATCGTTTTCCTCATTTTTTTCCATAGAAGCAGCCGCAAACGCGGGTGTTTCCCAGTGTTCAGAACCCATATGATGGGACCTTAGGCCGCATGCGATGGGTGTGAAGATACGGGTACCCTCTGGTAATTTAACATAGCTATTGAAAATGACCATTTATAGTGGATTTACCCATTGAAAATGGTGATTTTCAATAGCTATGTTAAATTACCAGAGGGTATATGTGGACCTATGGAGCCAGAAGAAACAGGACCTGAACCATAGAATGATAGTTGGGAAGTGTCAACACAATGGCTTGTCAATCCACAACGAAAATCACTGTCCACTCGTTCGAAGGTTTTTTGAGCTACCCAAGTACAAATCCAGTGACTAGTGATTGATAGTTGCATTATTCCGGTCCGAACCCCAACTTGATTGAAATCGTAATTGAATTTCTCCTGTTCCTCTTCTTGCATTGGATTTGCCCATCCCTGGCCTTTGTTTGCACCACAACAGTAGTAAGCATGAAACTCAGATCGCCACTGCTGCTGGGAACTTTTGTCTTCAAATCCATGCATTAGACTCATTAGTCTTCAGATGCCATACATGACCATACGTGTCATGTCAAGAAAGATACTGTAGCCCATCATTATGATGTTTTTTTATTTTTTATTTTTTAGATAATGGGCATATTACAATCCCTCTTAACGCACCATCCCCTATGGGAAAACGACAGGAGTGCCGTCTCTCTTCAATGGCCGCCGGGGCGCATACATGCGCATCACGGTCTCAGTTTGCTGAGTTTTTCCATCTGGATGTGTCAATGGGATATACCCTCTGGTAAACTAACATAGCTATGGAAAATGGTCATTTATATATATATGATATAACCATTAAATATGGTGATTTTCAATAGCTAGGTTAAATTACCAGAAGGTACCTCCCAAATAGCCATTGAATGGGGAAAATGCTGATTTTAGCACTGGAACTGGGGTAGCCTATTTTCAGACCCATCTGAACCTTGCCCAAACCACAAGTGGTAGACTACTGCATAGGTTAGTTTGGGGAGACACCAAGAACAAAAATCCTTCTGCGGAAGGGAAACCATTATCAACCAGTGGAATTTTTCAGGGCACCCTGTCTTTTAGACAAACCCAAGTGGTGTTTCACCATTTATGACTTTGCGAAGATCTACTCCAATCTATGCTTCAAAACCGGGACGTTGAAACCAACAATTTTCATCTTCAACTTCCCCAACCCTTGAGTTTCCCACTTCAAAGGCTCTTAACAAGGGAACAATCCAATTCCCCCCAACATATAAACACCCCCATTGTAATATTGTTTGTTCCCAAACATGTTTTTTATCCACGAGTTCTTTTACCATGGTTTCCCGGGTGAGGGCTGAACAAGTGATTCATCCGCCCAGGTACTGAGCCAGCGTGACCGGCTCTATCTCTGGGGCAGCTTCCTACCCGATGGACAGGACTCAGAGGAGGCCGGGGCGACCGACAAGGGGAGCTATGGCTATGTGGAGGGAAAAGATCTGCCACATCCTATAGGCATCCCCCCAAAAAGATAGAAATTGGTAAATTCCTGCTAAAAGAGTGATAATGTACTTTTCTATTTTTTGGAGGTTACTATACCACACGTTTTTTTTAAAATAATGAACTCCACTTCTATGGTGGTCTGCTGCAGGACATGACTCTGCTTCTAGGAGTTCTAAACCCCAAGAAGCAGGTGTAATGACACTTTCCGGATGTAACTTGCACCGGACTCCTCTCACAAAGGCAATAACTGGGACCGAAAACCCTACTAATGTTGAGCAGAATCTTGTACTCAAACCCAGCGCTTTTGAGTTTCCATCGCGTTCCACAGGCATTTTTGAACGGTTGTTTCACCATGGTTTTGGGGCAACGTGTAAGCCCTGTAAATGGGTTGCCTGCATAGGATTCATATTTGATGCACTGCTGTGACATGGTTGTCTATGCTGGAGGCATTGCAGGAAACAACGACTTGATCTTGCTGCAAAACAACTAGAAGGGTACCCATACATGGGATTACATGGGTATGTCTCAGAACTGGCCACCCCCAAACATCTCAACATTTACCAGAATGTTCCCTAGTAGTCTTCCTACTTCAAACATTGTGAGACAACCCCAACCCAACCCCATTCTATTGCTATCCCATGTTGCCAGTATCCCCATTTCTGTCAATTAAATCAGATCTGGTTGGTGGTTTCAAACATGTTTTTATTTTCCACAATATATGGGATGTCATCCTTCCCATTGACTTTCACTCAAAATCATTTTTCAAGATGGTTAAAACATGTTGTCAAACCACCAACCAGATATCAACTTCATTTGAATCTCAATTTTGGTTTCAATGGCCATTCCAGGATCCTAAATTGGAGGTACCTACCATATATAAGGCCTATATTTAGGATCCTGAAATTCCCATTGATGGTTGGTTCAATCCTCATTCATGGCCGCCTCCTGCAATCAGCTCCATGGCTGCAAAACCCACCGGCTATAGTTCGATGATGGCTTCCCAGCAGAGCTCCAGAATACTGGTGCGGGGATTTCCCACACAAATCGCCACTGGTTGATTGCCGGAGTGTAAACTGGTGGTAAACTGATAGAGGACACAGATTTTTGAAGAATAACTGGTTGGTGGTGACTGGAACATGAGTTTCATTTCTCCATATATTGGGAATGTCATCACCCCAACTGACCAACTCATATTTTTCAAAGGGGTAGGTTCAAACCACCAACCAGACACAGATTTTGGAAGAAGGATCGTCTAAATCATCAGGTTGCTTCCTTGCTTTAGTTGAATCCTCAAATTAAATCCATCCATCGGAAGTTTCCAAAGTCACGGGGATATCCGGGATACAAAGAAACAAGTCACCATCCATCGGAAGTTTCCTAAGTCATGGGGATACCCCAACAAAACCATGGTTGTTTTAATACAAAGTCATGGTCTATGACGACTGGATGATTTGGATTACCCCTATTGACCGCAGGTCGACGTGCTGGTAGAGCCACAAGAGCAGGTGCAACGGTGCAAAAAGAGAGCTGCAGTATACAGCATGGGGAGGTTAACCAAAAAATAGCAATGTTAAATGGTTTATAATAACTATGGATGCCGAACAGTTGGAATCTGGAAAACGCAGGGAAACTAACATTGAACAAACATCTCGGAACCACTTTTCGGCGTCTTCTTGAGTATAATTTGGGCAAACGTGTAGATGATGATGAATTACTTAAATATGATAGTTTATGGAATCATACGTTTACACATACGTTAACAGAAATAATAATTTCCATGGGTACCATGGTGATGATCATGACTCATGACAATAATGATAATGACGACGGCAACCACAACCACAACCACAACAACAGCAACAACAAGAGCAACAAGAGCAACAAGAGCAACAAGAGCAACAAGAGCAACAACAACAAGAAGAACAACAAGAACAACAAGAACAACAAGAACAACAATAACAATAACAAGAACAAAAGCAACAACAACAACCACCACGACGACAATGATAACGACAACAACAACGAGAACGACCGCGACCGCGACAGCGATGATGATGATGATGATGGTGATGATGATGATGATGATGATGATGATGATGATGAGGACGACGACGACGACGACGGCGGCGGCGGCGGCGACGATGATTATCATAATGATGATGATCATGATGATGATGATGATGATGATGATGCAATGCCTCTTAAATCAAACCATTTTTTTGGGGGGTTCTCTTGCCATCAAAAAAGGCAAATGACAGCCGGAGGGGGGGTCCCTTGGAGCATCATCCCACTCTGTAAGTGGTTATTTTTACCCCAGGAAGTCGCCAGTGGAGATATCCCAAAAGTGGGTGAATTAACCCCACCTGACCACTGTGGCCCGGACAACACGAGGCCTTGGATTTCGTGTGCCACGCAGCGGCCTGCGGCCGCTTCAGCACCGTGCTGCTGTCCGCGGAGGGCCGACTTTTCGCCTGGGGTGTCGCGACATCGATGGGCCAATGGAGCTTCAAAAACTGGCAAATCTGGCAAAGAATGGAGGTTTATAGCTGGGAAAATATCAGAAAATCATTTATGAATGGAGGGTTTTATGGGAGATCCCACTTTAGATGGAAGGGTTATAGCTAGGAAATGCTCGGAGAATCAGCTCTAAATGGTGGATCTACTAGGTTTAGGGGGAGAATTGATGATAATTGTGTCAACGAGATTTGAAAAACACAATGTCACAATTCCTAGATGCTGAATCAACACAATGTAGAATTTGGCCAAATGATTTCCAATCTAATTGATGTAGTATGGCAACCCGCAGCCATAGATGCCGAATATGAATATACCATAATATACCTTGGAAACCTGGAAAATAGGAGACATAAACATATGGGGGAACATCATCGAACTCCTGGTTTCGCACATATATCGCATGTTTTTGGGGGATTTCTGATTATTAATATACATATTTATATGTATATATACATAGATATTGGAGCTCTACCAAGCTATTGGAAAATTCTGAGCAAAGCAGTAAAACCAGTTCGCAACCTTGACGCTGCTCATGTGAGTCTATCTGAGAATGGGGTACCCAGACGCTGACCCTGTTTAGGCATGGAATTAGTTCGGTATATTAGTATATCCCCCTAATCAACCCAACAATTATTGTAGTTATGTCTACCCACTTAGCGATCCAATGGGGGGCCCCACAGTGTAGGATGGGTTGAAGACAGCAGCCGAGGTCCCAATGAGGTGTACCAGTGTGGTATTCCTGGTGACGCCATGGTGAGATCTCTGACCCAACTCCAGGTGCCATGGATGAAGGTGGTAGAATCGAGGTATTTTATGGTGCTGTATTTCTTGGCATATCCCCCTGTTTTTCTCCGCCAGGTGAGGGTCTCTAGATTTTAACAAAGGTGCCACTGCAACTCCTTCTCTGCCAGCTCCGGACGCTGTGGAGTGGCGGACCCGGTGGCCGCATGGCATGACGCTACGAAGCGTAGATGTTTTAAATCCTAACAATGTTGACTTCATTTCCTCAGTGGTTCCCATCCTCAGTCCTGTCTGTCTGAAGATTTTCGGGGAAAAACAAGTTCCAGTGGATTCAAACCTCACTTTGCCCATTGAAATCATTGAAATGGCCATTTTTCCGCGGGTGTTTTACCTCTTTCGGACGCAGGTGCCCAAAGATGAAGCCGTGATCCAGGTGGAGCTTGGCCACCTGGCTGGGGGAGAACCCAGGTTCAGACACACCCAAAAAAGGCACCTAGAGCAGTTTATTGTCAACGACGATTGACATATGGGTATGGGTCAAAATTAGGTACCCCAAAATTATGTATGGTTAATACTAAACTAGACTAACATCTGTGGTCCCCTAGGTCTTCCATTTTGACCCATACCCATATAAGTGTAACTGTGTAATGATTGATACAGAACAGTCTGAAAATTTCCTCAATGACAAAATGTATTATAGTATAGATACAAACACAAGTATCATTCTAGCAATGAAGTATGTAGATATAAATATAAGTACAAACGCACACATTCCCATATACAGACATATACACACACCCACAGACACACACACATATACATGTATCATATAATACGTATATCATGTCTATATATATGTATATATGTATGTATGTATGTATGTATGTATGTAATTAATGTATGTATGTATGTATGTATGTATGTATGTATGTATGTATGTATGTATGTATGTAATGTAATGTATGTATGTATGTATGTATGTATGTATGTATGTATATATATATATATATATTACATGTACATACGCCTGAGGGGTCTACAGCAGACACAAAACTTCAGCCCCTGCCTAACTGAGGCGAGTTCCACGGCGTGGCGCTGACGTCCTCGGGGCAGGTGCTGTGTTGGGGCCAGGAGCAGGGCCCTGAGGCTGGGCTCAGAGACGAACCGAAGCTGAAAGGCGCCTAGGATGATCTATGGATGATCGGTGGCAATATGGGATATGAATGGTTATGATTAATGATTATTAATGGTTATTAATGATTATTAATGTTTTTGTTAATGATATATTGATGATTCATTGATGATTATTAATTGTTATTGATGGTTATTGGTGGTGCTAATAATGGTTAATACGGTTAATAATGGCCAATCATGTTAATAATGCGATGGGTCAAGTTACCTATGACATTACCATATGACTGGAGGGGTAAACATCCAGCTATACCAGCTATGACTTAGGGTACGTTCCATCCGGGTGCCAGGGTTTTGACTCATAGCCGAACCATGAAAGTTATAGGTTGTTTGATGGGATAAGTTGTTTGATGGGTGATGAGTTTTTGTTGGGACTTCTACTAGCTACTTTCTTGGGGATAGTGATGAGTCAGAGTAGGGAAATCTATCAACCAACTAGTAGAATGAAATGGGATAGGGGTACTTTCTGAAGGTCGGTTGCGGTTGCGGTTGCGGTTGGGTACCTGGGCAGTATGGAACCAGGCCCATTTTTTGGGCAGTTTTATGTCCTCAGTTTGTTTGGGAGCAATATTTAGACATGAGGGATGTATTTGGGGAGATTTCGTGGGGATAGACATATTTACAACGCTATGGTTCTTTTGGGTTTCGAAATAGTTTAGAAAACATGAATTATATATACACTGTAATCTTAGCTTTCTGGCCATTTCAAACTTGGGGAACACGATTTCTAAACCACTTTAGCGCTTCAAAATTGTTGGACAAACCCAAGAAGGGGGTGGAACTTGGGGGTGATCGATGATGGCCCGCGCGAACTTCTTTCCTCCATGGATTTTCGTGGATTTTCCAGAAATCGCCACGTTTGACGGCACCGCAGGGGCTGACGTTCTGGCCATCCAGCGGTTGATACTGTTGATACTCATTGTCTCAGAAATTGCGGGGAAAGACACAGCACCAAGCACGGAAGTTGGGTGTTGATAGGAACTTTTTTGGGTTTCGTGTTTGGATTTCCGGGGAAAAAACACGGAACCTGGTTTTCCCAGCTCTGCTATGCTGGGGATGATCGCTGATGATTCCTCAAGAAATCTGATAGTATTTGATACCCTCTGGTAAACAGCCACATAACTATGGAAAATCACAATTTTTCATGGGTAAAACTCACTATTTCTATGGCCATTTTCAATAGCTATTTTGACATAACCAGAGGGTAGAAGATGTGGCAATTTCTGATGCCATGTGGCCACTAAAACCTGAAAAATTTACGGTCAATTTGGATTTGCTGCATCCTTCAAAGTTTCAAGACCCATGTTTGGGAAAGTGTCAAAGCTTTGGTGGATACCAAAAATGAATGATCACAGAGGATAAAATTCGTTTCCCCAGCATATGGAGAATACTGTTTATGAATCCACGGTTTTGAATTCATATACCACGTATAATATATATATATATATACGTATATACTGTAGTAGCTATCTCATCTACTCATCCATCCAGAGACCCCATGGGGGTTTTTCTGGACCCAGGTCTATTGCCCGAGAGCATCAACTTCAATGAGCCCTCGCCCCGTGCGCTGGACTTGCCTGTGCCGGTGACGCTCGTGGCTGCGGGAGGTGTGGGGAATCCATAGGACCCTCAGTTGGCTGGATTGTGACTAAACATGTATCTGGGTAAATTTCATCACGACCTCACTGTTCTCCCGAACCCTGGAAATCATGGTTTATTTTAGCGAAATTATCCCCAAATGGCCCAACAATTCAGGTTAGTGAAATATTATAATTTACCCAGATGTATGATCATTTATGGAGGAATTTATGTTTATGGCTGGGTTATATTGAATATATGCAGAATTATGTGATATAAATGATATGAAGAAATAGATACAGTCTAAATGTTTTATAGTGGAACCTCCAATGACCTCAGAATAAATGTCAGCTCGCATTGTGGAAGCAATCAAACATGGCCTCAAATTAGGTTTCGAATTTACTACTAGTTGCTGATTCCGAAGCTCAAAAAGCCCTCTTTTGGAGGTTCTTAAACGAGATGGATTTTCTTTGGGAATTCTAGGCTTGTAAACAATGGACAAAATCGGCAATCGGGGTACCTGGTTGGCATCCCACATTTCCGTACCGGGCATCCCTTTCATCTTGAAACTCGGGGTGTATTTGACAGAATTCGTTCTGTCAATGATATAGTATTCTTGAAGAAGATAAGTCATTATCATTATCACTATCATCATTCTTTTCTCTTTTTTTTTAATGATATGCTTATTAAAGACGCACAGGTCATAATCTCACTCAATGTGGTAAGCGAAACATGATAAAAAGCGTCCCGTTCACCAACGATTTGAGAGTCATGATTATATCCAATTTCATAGACCCCAATTAGGGATGGTTTATGGCAGTGGGTTTACCACATGATAACGTTTTTTTTTTTTCCCCAGCTACTCGGTAGGTTATCACAGCGCCTTCCTGACCCAGAACGGTCAACTGTGGAGCTGGGGAAGCGCCTTGGCTGGTCAACCGTGAGATTTTTCAGGTTTTTCCCAACATTTTCAGACATACCCTCTGGTAAACATACACAAAGCTGTTGAAAATCACCACTTTTAGTGGGTAAATGGGAATAAGTCAAAACCATGTAGCCCTGGTGAACATCAAAATAGGTGGCAAACGGATGTTCATCCCCTAACAAACTGTATCTATAGGTATTGATCCATAGCCAAATCAACTATTTCTATGGACCATTTTCAATAGCTATGTTAAATTACCAGATGGTACTGTATATCAATGATTAGTAAATTAGTAAATCCTAAATATGTGTATCCCCAAATCATACTCATATCAATTAGTAAATCCTAGATTAGTAAATCCATAATTATAACATACTCATATGAGGATTTCCATAAATATGGGTACCCCAATAGCTAGATGGTTTATAGTGGAACATCCTATTTAAAATGGATGATTTGGGGGTACCCCCATTTCAGGAAACTCCATATCAATGATTAGTAAATCCAATCATCAACCGTGCTCAATTTTATCAGAGATGGATGCTATCAATCACTTCGAATCGGAGGTTTGTTCTTGGTACCCTCTGGTAAACAGCTACATAACTATGGGAAATCACCATTTTTCATGGGAAAATTCACGATTTCTATGGTGATTTTCCAGTTCGTGATGTGGCTGTTTACCAGGCCGGGTATCACGTGGCACCATAGGTTCAAGGCTTTGACACCAGATAGCCCGCCTCCGGCAAGCCCTCTGGTTATGACGTTTACATAGCCATGGTTATTACGATGGCCCTAATCGAAATAGATGGTAAACACCGAACTTAATAGCATGGTGATGGCTTCCATGGCTATGTTAGTCATATCCAGATGGTATATATATATATGTATATATATAATATGCAATATCATTACATTCCCGTTAACCCAATGTGGTTGGTGTTTACTGTAACATCATTTGTCTTGTAGCTTAAACCATCTTAAATTCCTCGGTGGTTTGTTGGAGTTTGCTTGTCAAATGCAGTTGGTTTTGGAAATAGTCCACAATTTTCTGGCTGGTGAAGTACAGATAGTACAGATTGCACCCTCTGGCAATCTCTGATAGTTCGCTATGGTATAATTAGATGTAACCCAGCCATGAAAGCGGAGGGTTACCCCAACAATGGTAACCCCCGCAACAACAGGGCCTCGTTCACAAGGGTTGATGGGGGTTGCCAAGCGCTTAATAAGGCATACTTCATGATATTTCAGCTCGGGTAAGTAATCCAGCCGGGTTGTTTGTTTACTACGATCACTTATTCAGTTCAAAGAATTAATGATGACTGATATATGTATGTATGTATGTCTGTATGTATGTATGTAATGTAATGTAATGTAATGTAATGTAATGTAATGTAATGTAATGTAATGTAATGTAATGTAATGTATGTTGTGTAATGTAATGTAATGTAATGTAATGTAATGTAATGTATGTATGTATGTATCTATATATATACACGTAAATAATGTTTTCAGTACTATATAATAATCACTTAATGTCAACCCAGGATTAATCAACTGTTGGGCTGGCTAATGGGGGGGTACCCCCGAATCAATCAAGTCTATTCGTCCAGAGGCATGTTGACATTGTTTATGGGGTTAATCTTCGTTTTCCCTGTAATGTGGCTACTTTATGGGGTTATGTAATCTTCCATTTTCAGGCACATCATTATATATAATTACCATGCTCCATACCATACTATATATATATAGATATGATACTATTACATAATATTATATCAATTACATATATATATATATATCATGCTAATGCTATAGGTGGAGCCCAATAGCAAAGTTGGTGGCATAACTCATATCGTTGTTGCGCAGGCAACAGCCACGGGCAGCTGGGTTTGGGCCTTCCCACAGAGAAGGCCTTCGTCGGACGCCCACGGCCAGTGGTGCTCGAAGGCAGGGCCAAAGGGGGGACGATCTGGAAGTGATGGGGGGGTTATATATCCGATTAATTGGTTTTATCCGATTAATTGAATTGAATGGATTTCAGTGGGATTTAACGGGGTTTAATGGATATATAATGATTTGCAATGGTTCATGATGGTTACACATGGAGTATTTCATGGATTATAGTAGACGGAAAACTCGGCGAAATAGCTCAAGCATAGTTAGTACGTACTTGGAATTTCACACACATATATTTTTTGTATATATACACCCTCTGGTAAACTAACATAGCTATGGAAAATGGTCCATTTAAAGATGAATTTTGATGATTTCCCCATTAAACATGATGATTCTCCATAGCTACGTTAAATAACCAGAGGGTATATATTATGATCATATGTAAATGTATAGATCATTTGTAGATTTTTAGGCACTGATTCCTCCTGCTGTTGGGACCTCATTTGTGGTCTTGATCGGATCATAGGACGCACAGGACACACAGGGCGCATGGCAAAGCTGTCCTTGGGCGGCGTCCATTCAGCTGTACTGGATGATGCTGGTGTGGCCTACACCTTTGGGGACAACAGCAGAGGCCAGTGCGTTGCGAAAGGTGGTATTCAAGTATTCTTGCAGATGAAAAATCATAGGATTTAACACCTTCGAACAACACCATGTTTGCATATTTCAAATATCTCTAGATATAGACAACATTGAAAAATGGGCGTCCTTGCCACGCAGCTAGCTATGCGACACATCTCCCAGGTCGATTTCCCCTTCAGTGAATGAGGATCATCTGGGTCAGCAAGGTTCATCCAATAAATTGGTTCGGTGAAGTAACCACACTTCGACACCAGTTCTGATTTATGCTAAATTCGTCTGTCCGAAAATGGGGTACGTCCGAAGAGCTGTGGTTTATCACCATTTTCCCCACGAACGAACTGGGACCTTTTGGGACGTGCCAAATTTTGGACCCCCTGACAGAATACATATTCTCCCCTGCATTTTCGTTTACAGAAAAATCCCTGTAAATCCTCGAATTCATTCGAATTCCAAACTTCTGTGGTAAAGCCAATGATAAAAACCAATTTTTCACCATTTTTATGGCTGCTATGTTTACCCCCATTATATAATGGTAGGGTTTATTGTTGGCTTTCGCCGGTGAGAACAGGGTGAACTCTCAGGCCAGTGTGGACAGGGTGACCGGCCACATCTCTTGGCTCCCGAGAGGGTCAGGGAGTTGCCCATGGCCCTGGGCGTCTGTTGTGGAGGTGCCGAGACGGATCGTTGATGATCGATGGAACCCCCAGGTGTCATCAAACACAGGGATTTCTGGAAAATCCCACGAGCCATGCAGGTTTACAGTTTTTTGAGTTCGCTGAGAAAATCATTGAACTATGTTGGTGATGTTCTATGATGTTAGTTCCTATCCAGTGGTTTTTACGGAGGGAGCGGTTGGGAGCGGCCATAGGGAATCCATATTCCCTACAGTACTAGCCATGGGGAACCAGGGCCAGGGCTGCGAATTGAGTGGGCCCCAAGCATATGATGGATGCGAAGTATGATGAATTACCCTCTGGTAAACTATACAAAAAGCTATTGAAAATGGCCATTTATAGTGAGTTTTCCCATTAAAAATTGTGATTTTCCATAGTTATGTGGCTGTTTACCAGAGGGTATGATGGGATCTGCAAGCAGCCATGGATGATGTTTGAGACATTGTCCTGAGAGAACATGGGTGACGTGACACTCATAATTTATGGCCATTGTAATGGGAAACATGATGAATAACCTATCGGTTTTGGGCGTAGAAGCGAAGCTTTGGACAACTGGCGTTTGACAAACGTGGATGTTTTGAGAGATCGTGAGGTTGCGATGGTTAAGATTCAAGACCCAAGGGTCTCCAAAAATGGGTCCCGCAGATTGTGGTTCTTCTCCTTCATTGCGGGAGAGGAAGTTCCGATGGAAACCCACGGAATTATATATTGGTCACACCCAATATATCCAATGGTCAATCACAGTATTGGATTTGAAGACCAGTTTAGTAAAGACCCAGAAGAACATACACAGTTGGTTAAAGTATCCAATATGTATGTATGTTTATATATATATACGTATATATAATATATACATACATATTACAGTATGTCATTGTTTCCAGCTGTGTTATTGAGATTTTCCATAGTGTATGATCTGTTTTTCGGTTTGAAGTACACTCTGTTTCTCATTGCTTTGGAACCTTTTTTGAGATGATGAAAGACACTAACGACCTGACGAAAAATTCGCTCAGGACAGAGTGAGACAAGCTTTTAGTAGTTTGTAATGTCCAGGTATCATATACATGTACACAATTGTCTGTACGCAAACGTATGTTTGTGCACATCATATGTGTATGCCTGTATATATATATACATATGTATGTATAAATAGTTTATTTAAGTATCTACAACATATTCACGCATGTTCTCATGCATATCCAGCATGTTTGGCCAGCTCAGCAATTTCCCCCCCACTTTGGCGACCGATTGAGGTTTCTTCTCTTTCTTCCAAGTGGCGGAGGATCTCTACGCCTGTGGCTGGGGTAAGGAGCGCTGAAATTGCTGTCCTGGGCCATGACCACTTGGGGACTGCGTGATGTGACGATTTGTTGGGGGATCTAAAAGCCAAGTCCAATGTTTCGGGGCTCGTTTGGGTATGCCAATCCGATATGCTTGTCCCTGTTTGAAACGTGGCCCCGGCTGAAAATGATTGACTGCTCTAAGTTGGATGGTCTTGGGTCGCAGGACGACATTTGTAATGCTTCCATTTTGAGCAGCTGTCAAGACAACTTTTTGGCCGACTACTGCCAGTGTCCTTAGGCCCATGTAATTTAAACACCTCCCAGAAACAAGGAGTGGATTTTGATAGACACTGTCACCCTAACAGTTTCAATTATTTAGGTTGATATCTACACAGTGTATAATATACTGTATACACTGTATATATATAATATATATATGTACATAGAGGAAAATCAGCAGGAAACTTCCTCTTTTACAGGTTTAAAACCGATCCGGTGTAGCCGTTGACAACGAGACGTTTTCCAGCCTGCAATTTTACCACTGTGGTCCAAAGGAATCCCACATTTCATAGCAGATATTGGGCCATGAGATGAACCAAAAGTACTGCACAGATTCTGCACACATTTTATCTGGTGGTGACTGGAACATCATTTTTTTTTAATGATTTTCCATTCAGTTGGGAATTTCATCATCCCAACTGACGAATTCCATCATTTTTCAGAGGGGTAGGGCTCAACCACCAACCAGCAAATGACTTGATTAGGGTTACTTCACTTCCAGTTTTGAGGGTCTGACAGAAAACTCTCAGGATGCTAATGATGTTTACACTAAGAAACACGGATACAGTATACTTTTTTCGATCCATACCATCTCCAGTGATCACATTGTGGTGAGACATCCCCATTGGCAGCTCACATATTGGAGGGACAATTTACAGGGTCAAAACGCCCCTATATTTCATGGCACAAACCATGGTTTCCGGTCAGGAGTTTCCCGTCAGAAAACGCCATCAGGAGGGCTGCCTGGGCTTTGGCCGAGTGAGCAAGAGGCAACTCAAGGTGCTGCGCGTGCCACAGCCCCCACAAGGTCGTTGGCTCCAGCTGCGCGCAGGGGCCTCGCATGTGGTGGCGCTGGTGACTGGCGAAAACGAAGAAAAGTGGCTGCGGGCGTTGGGAGCAGACCTGGCGATGGCATATCCCCAGCCCTTACCTAGGCCTTATGGTAAGTAGCTCCAATAGATCGGTCCCTGAAATGGCCATTCATAGAGGGATGTTTCATGGGATATGAGGAATCAACCAACAACCATGGGGATAGGGTTTAACGGTTTACCTCATTAGATGATTTAGGTCCCTTTGGGGTACTACAAGTACGGTAGGGATTTTCCCAGCTTTTGTTTCGTAGAGGGTTTGTCCCCAGTTTGGTCCGGGAAAAGTTGGAATGCCGCTGCTTGAAGTTGTTTTACCCCATGGGATTCCTTCAAAATCTCCCTGACAACCCAGCGAGTCGAGGGACAGGTCTCAAAACCTTGAAATGTCGGTTTGATGGTCTATTCCAGAAATGCGTTTGGCCTGGCTGACACAGGCCGGGACAAAATTTAACTGACCATGATCAGTTGGAGTTGGAATGATTTCCATTGAAAATTCTTGGTATTATAAGTTACTGATTACATGAATCACAGGATCATACCCTCCGTTTTGTTGCAATGAAGGTACATCCTCTAGTTCTTGTCTATTTTGCAGTCGATTTGTGGGGTTTGTTGCCTCATCAAATTGTAAGGCAAGTGAAAAACCCGGAACTTTCGGAACGGGGGACTGCTACTTCGGATGAACACTGCTCTTTCCCACGAAACAGTTGAAAACTGTTGAAATATGTTGAAATACTGGTTCCCCTTTAAGATTTTAAGCAGATCAAGTTCATTTCACAAAGCCAAGCAGATTTTTCGGCAACGCCAGAAATGCCCAGGGCTCGCAGTCTCAGAGGCTCAGGTAAACTCACTTAGCCGGTGTTGGGATCTGTTCACTTCAGACGTTCATTCTTCAGGACTGGTTGATCTATGTTGATCTCAGGGGTTGGGCAGGTGTGCAGGGTGTGTGATTGAAAGGGGATGAAAGGGCATCTTGACGTTTGGCCACGGATGAAATTAGTGTGATTTTCCGGTGTTTTTTTTTGCGCATAACCTGGGTTATAGATGTTATAGTCCTCAGATTCTGTTGGGACGCACAATTTCATCCCGTTCACTTCTCTTATGCTGGAATACAACAACATCTTCGTCTCGATACCAAAGTCGCAAACCACGTTACAACTCCAGATGCGGCGCCGCAAATCTTCTGCCCAATCTGTAGGGAATTGCCACTGAAAAAGGTGGGTTTTCCGGAGTTTCCACGACTTGGAAGATCACCCAGGGCTTGGTAAATGGGGGCCCGGGGCAGCCACTTATAGGAGAAACTCAGGAATCAGACACTGATCACAAGGGGTAGCAGTTAGGATCCGGACAGAGATCCTCCAGCCGTGGCAGGAGATGGTGGCGATGATCCGCATTTTCAGCTTTCTCTTCCTTTCTTCGGTGCAGGTGGGGGGTTGAACATGGCACTCATGGCACTTGTCTTCTCGATTTTTGGAATGTACCAGCAGCATACCAGGCCCACACCAAATTTGTTGTATAATGTTGTGCATAATTTTTCTTTTGGCATCGCCTCTACCATTGTAAAAGAAAAGGTAGTTTCGAGCAGAAAATGGGGGTGGTCATTGCAAATCGTTCTTTTGTTTGTGCTCATGAACATCCCAAATAACCAGTTGTTTGTTTCCTCACTTCAAACGATTTCCTTTGTAGGGATGGTCGTACTGAGGGTCCCAAGAGGAAATCCCTGGTGTATTTCTCCTAAATTGCACAGAGGACAACAAAATATATAGAATGGATCAACTATGCTACTGGCATCTACTGGCTATGTACTATTACTATTGTTGGTTTATATTTGCGCAGAATTTTTGCAGCAAGTACAATGCACAGAGGGCTCTTCTCTTCCACATATTCAATGTGGCTTCAGGATGCTTCAGGGAGATCCCCTTCCCATTCCCTTTCCAATTTCAACACAGCCGTGATATGTAGAGATGCCTTGCCCTCTGCTCAAGTAAGCTCAAGTAATTTGGTTCGGGAATATTTCCCTGAACCCTGGATGATCCTGGATGGTCATCTTCACGGCTCCCCTCGGCTCATTTTTCTCCAAAAAAGGATTCGAATCTCGATTGGGGGGGCCTGGTTGGCGACCGGTGCGCTTGCCGCTCCAAAATCTCCAGGCCAGCCTGCGTGGTAAGATCAACGCGACTTCGGGAAGCTTGAGTGCCGGGGTCTGGGATGGTCAAATAGAGGGGGTTGACGATTCGCAGGGTCGAACTATGAACTTCCTGGAGGGTGTATATATGGGTGTGTCTGAAAATAGTGTACCCCTAAACCCAATGGTGAATGATCATTATCCCTATTAAATGGCTATAATTGGGAATATAGCCTATTTTCAGACAAACCCATATGTATATACACATGTATGGTCTACTACCACACCCTTAGAGCCTTAGAGTCACATCATTTTGACCTTGAAAATCTGTTTGGTGGCTCGGAGGCAACTAAGAAGCTATGGGTACCCATACTGCTCCATATTCCTAAATGGGGAACTAAGGAGCTACTAAAGGAACCACATGATAGAAACAGTCTAGTTTCAGTGGTATGTGCCCTGTGATTATCAAGAATAGCTATGGAAAATTGCTATTTTTATGTTTGGTGTGCCTGTTGAAAAGGGTAATTTTAAATATCAAGCTGTTAGTTAACCAAAGGGTATGTCCCATCATGTCATTTTATATCCCAGTATATTCCCATTGTATCCCTATTGTGTTCTTGATTGGAAATGCCACTATTCACTATTCAGTTGGATCCTTAACAAAAATTGAGTATTCTTCAGTTGGATATCCCCATCATTCAGTAGAAAACTACTATGCCCATCTTTATAAGCATTCTAGTGGATGACCTTATGGATATATCCCAATAATCCATTGATTAAATTTTAACAAACCATCGTGGATGTGGATGACCATTGATTTATCCATCAGCCATCATCAACCCATTGATTAAATTTAAATAACCATTGATGTCATTGATGTATCCATCAACCTTTAGTTACTCTCCCGAAAACTAACGTTGTACACACACATAAACATAAAACAAAAACCATCATCAACCATCATCAACCTCTGGTTATTTAGTTTTGCGAACTGGACATCCATTTTCAATAGGCAAGTCATCATTTTAATGGATTTTTTATCATCTATTTCTATGGGCCATATTCCAGAGCTACTGTGGATGGTTGCAAAATCCTGCACCAGTTGGTAGATAGTTTATCCCATGATTATCCCATTATTTACAGTGTTTCATAGGAATCCCAATAGTTACTAAACTGGTGCAGGATTTCGCAACCATTGATTTATCATTGATATATTCATCAAACCTCTGGTTAATCATTTATCCCATTATCCATCATTTATCCCCACTATTCATCATCAACCATATGTTTTGCTGGTTGGTGTTTTGGAACATTTTTTATTTTCCATAATAGAAAAGGGATAATCCTTCCCAGTGACTCATATTTTTTCAAGATGGTTGAAACCACCAACCATCGTTTTGCCATTTTTTGCCGATGGATTTTTGGAGGTACCGAAGCCCTGCGCGAGACGGTGCTCCAAGAGGTGATGGCGGCCCTGGGAAGTTTCTTCGGCAGCAAAACCTTGGACGCCGTTGAGGTGGGGGAAAAACAGGACCGGAACTTGGAGTTATTTGGTGGGATTAGTCATCATTAATCATCAAAAATTGAGGATTAATCCTCGAAAATTGGGATTTATCGTAAAAAAAAAAGGATTTCTCATCAACAATTGGGATTTCCCAATCGAAAAAACCGGCCAAAATGGGGATATAAACCAGCAAAATTGTGATTTAACCAGCTAAAATGTGGTATAGTATGGGATTTATCCAGCCAACATGGGGTTTCGAACATAGAAGTAGGAATTTCATCATGAATCTTGGAAAACTAGGGGATTTACTTTCAAGATCTTTCAAGAGTTAGAGAAAAACAAGGGACCTTTGGAGATGTCGTTTTGCGCTGAGCGCAGCCGCGAGACGGTAACCGCCAAGGGCTGTGTGCCTCACAAAGCACTTGACTCCCGATTCAGAAGCAATAGAAGGCCTTTGCGCTTTTGGTTCATGTAGTTTTGTGAATTTATAGATATTTATAGGTTCCCATTTAGATGCCATTTTTGTGGTGAATTTTTCCCGTGAAAACCACTTCGCCATGGAGGACAGCCATGGCAGGTAGGTTTTCGGAGCTTCTGAGGTGGAAACCGCGTGACGCAGGAGCGGCTCTCGGCGATCGAGAAGATCGTGCGTCCCACGTTCGAGGTGGGGGTGTGACAACCCGTTGGAGGTAAGTTAACATAGCAATGGATATAATGATGATATAATTAATGGGGATAGTCAACATTAATCAACATTCTACCACCTAAAAAAACGATATGACATATATATATATATTATTAATGATAGTCATGTGGATGTGGGTAAAACAATGCCATAAACCATCCCACAGTCATCACCATAGGTGGTATGGTTACCATTCCCAGTCATGGGTGGTTTATGACATTGTTTTTTTACCCACACTAATGATGATATATATAATCGGGATAGAATGGGATTATAGCGGGAAAAAGCTGATATCATGGGATATACTATGGGATTCACCCAATGCAATGGGAAATAGTGGGATATTCATAGGAGAGGATGGATTGATATATATATATATATATTGATATGGGATAGTGTGGGATATCTTGTTAATGGATTATGGGATACCTACAATCAACACTCCCCAAGTTTGAGGTTTATGAAATCGGGGCTTCTAGTACTGGGACGATGTCTTTTGACTGACTCCCAGTCATGGTTGGTCAATGGGTAATTCAAGGCCAAGATACCCTCTGGTTATGACTGTTACCCTCTGGTGAACTAACATAGCAATGGAAAATGGCCATTTATAGTGGATTTTCCCATGAAAAATGGTGATTTTCCATTGCTATGTTAGTTTACCAGAGGGTAACATAGCCATGGTATAGATGGCCCCAATCGAAATAGATGGTTTACCGTTCTTAAAAATGGTGATTTTCCATATGATTTTCCATGGCGAACTGTTAGTCATAACCAGAAGTATATCCACTAACATCCCTGGTTTTTGTTGATTAAACCTCCAACTAATCACCATGAAACATCCCATTAAACCATATTAAATCACCATGAAAAATGCCATTAAACCATATTAAATCACCTTTTTTTCATCCCATTAAACCACCATTAAAAATAACCAGATGCTAGCTATGGAAAATCACCATTTTTCATCCGATCGATCGGGCCTTGGTATGGATCCCATGAATCACTTGAGCGACCATCATGGTGTGGACGAGCTTCTGCCAGGGAAAAAAAAAACGAGTTGACAGATTCACCAGTAAGGATTAGGGGCACCATCATACTTACCCTCCGGTAAACTGTTACATAACTATGGAAAATCACCATGCTATTCATGGGAAAACTCACTATTTCTATGGTCATTTTCAATAGCTATGTAACAAATTACCAGAGGGTAATAAGGGAGTTGTTGCAGGTCGTAAAGGGGACTAGTCATTTGTATCCATTCGTACACAGTTTCAGCCATACATGGGAATAAATCATGGCGAATCATGATATACACATCCATTTTGATTTCTAGGCACATCATGAATCATCATGATATATCCCAAACTATCTGATAATCCTGATTATGATTTGGAGATATAGTTTGGCGATTGTGCACAAACTATCTTGTTCTACTATTGTCTAGTACCATACAATTTTAACTAGATTTATGCAACTATCTCTAAACACATTATACAAAATTATACATTTTTTTTTGAAAATCTGTTCCAAATAAAACATATCTATAGTCAATTTATGTCAATTTTTCCATTATACTATTACACCACTATTCTATAAACATTATAGTATTCTTCTCCTGCGTTCCGAAAAAACTTCTCGTCAAAGTCCGGTTTTCGCCTCCGTCAAGGCGATGCCCAAGAACGACCAGGGCAACTTGGAGGATGCGGCTGCGAGGCAACGGGATGGAACGGGATGGACGGAGACAGCGCTATTTGGATGATAGAAAGATGTGGATGTGGATTGAGTGAATCTATGTTTGGGAATATCTTAAACTATGGTTATAACTTATAACTATCTGGGTAAATCATCAATGACTCACCAAATCTCAATAGTTACCCTCTGGTAAACTATACAAAAAGCTATTGAAGATGGCCATAGAAATAGTGAGTTTTCCCATTAATAGCATGGTGATTTTCCATAGCTATGAATTACCAGAGGGTATCTTAAACTATGGTTATAACTATCTGGGTAAATTTCATCACGACCTCACTGTCCTCCTTCACTGGAATCATGTTTTTTTTTGAGGGAAATCATCCCCATGTTTGGCCCAACAATTCAGGTTAGTGAATTATTATAATTTACCCAGAACTATAGGTTACCCTCTGGTAATTTAACAATCAACAGTAGCTATTGAAAATGGCCATTTGTAGTGAGTTTTCCCATTAAAAATGGTGATTTTCCATAGTTATGTGGCTGTTTACCAGAGGGTAAGTATGATGGTGTCCCTAATCCTTACTGGTGAATCTGTCAACTCTTTAGGTGGATTCTATGGTCTATGGTAGATATACCCTTGGGTTATTTAACATAGCCATTGGAAATGGCCCATTTATAGATGGTTTACCTATTAAAAATGGTGATTTTCCATGGCTATGTTAAATAACCAGATGGTATCTATATACTGGGGGTTTTGTTCACCAACTTATGACTGGGGAAGCACCACTTTGGGACTGTTTGGGCTGGGAATATCTCGAAGCTCTAGGGAATACAAACAACTTGAATGGAAACAAAAAAAAACAAAAAAAAATCAATCCAGACAGACCAAGGATTCATTAAAGGTTTATTAACCACCAACAACCACTCATAATTTACCTATCTATTTTGGGGACGGTCACCTTTTTGGGGAGATCCGAATCATCTTCCAAACGGGAAAGCCAACTTGGAAAGCCAACTCTTCATTTCCCATTTCGGGTCATTATGTCATAGCCATCATAACCAAGACCAATTAAACCAATGTTTGAGGGATATTTTCCAGGATCTTTTTTCTGGAAATGAACAGCTTTATTTGGTTATCCCATGTTATCCCCCTGCGTGGATCTGGATCTCAACTGTGCAACTGTGTCCTGGATCCATGAATCCTTGTCGGACGTCGGACGTCGGACGAAAATTTGTATGTATCCTCCATTGCATTCAGAGTTTGTTATGGAATGTTGTGGAGAAAACTGAGAAGTCCATAAAATGGATGTTTTACCTATATACAAGTCACAAGACCTACAAAAAATGGTGTTTTCCCATGTGTTTAACAGTTTGCAAACTTGAGAATCACCGTTTGCACTAGGGATGCAATTCAGCGAACTAAATGTGCCAGCTACAGGAAAACTTGCAACAAAATTGCAGAGAGGAATCAAACAGAAGATACAAGGTGTTGCCCCCCCAGTTATAAATGGGTTATAATTTATAATCCATTAACTAGATACATCACATAAACCATAGTTACCAGGTACCACCCTGTAGCAGGTGTTTTTTCGAAGGCAGATGCTCTGGCGAGTCTCCATTCACCCTTCAAATCCAGGGTTCGAGACGATTCATTCTGGATGATTGGTGCCCATCTGGAACTCCCCATATCCATCACAACAATTCAGACACATGCCTCTCTGGTTGGTGGATTGGATCATTTTTTATTTTTCCATATATTGGGAATAATAATCCCAACTGACGAACTCATATTTTTCAGAGGGGTAGGTATACCACCAACCAGCTCTCATTGGATTATTGTTAGGGGTCCCAAAACGATCGCAAAGCTGCGCTGTTCCCGGATACAGATGATGTTTCTCCCATCCAGGTCTCCAATTCATCATCCAGGTTTCTTGCAGCCTATCCTCTGACGCTTACATATGGAAAATCACAATCTTTAATTGGTAAATCAACTATTCTATGTGCAATTTTCAATAGCTATGTAACAAATCACCAGAGGGTATCACCCATACCAGGTATGTCTTGCATCGACTATTTGTGCAGCGTCACGCGATGTACATCAAGGTGCCTGGGGGCAGTAGGACTCAGTTTTTGACAGCGGCCAATTTGGGTTTGGTGGGCTGTAAGGTGTCTAACATAAGCAGTGAAAAATTGATCCTTACTTTATTGAGATTACAGCATCAACTAGGGGTTTTAAGCAATTCAAAATAGGATAATTCTGGATATCACCCAGAAATGATGGCGAATAAGTTCGTTTTCCGGTTATACTATCTGATTTCGTGGGGATAAGCTTCATTTTTCACTATGGGAATCCCTCTATGATAAGCAGTCTTGGATCGCCTGGTACCCGGTATGGGTCTGAGCGGGGCGAGCGATTTTATATATACTGTATATATATATATAACTGGTTGGTGGTTTCAAACATTTTTTATTTTCCATAGTAGAAAAGGGATAATCCTTCCCATTGACTTTCATATTTTTCAAGATGGTTAAAACCACCAACCAGATATAATATACACACATGTACGTATAATATAGAACAGTACATGTATGTTATCTACTTCACATTGCTGGGGGGAATGTGTGCTATATCATTTTAAAAAGTATAGATTTATGAAAAATGTTGGGATGTTGTTCCATCCCATATCATATACAATATATTATTATATATACAATTAGTATAGACATAATATACTTATAATCTTCCATGTTCAAGCATGTTCTTAGGCTCATTTTCATATCTGGCCACGTGAGATCACGTGAGATCACAGTTGTGTTCTCTTTCCGAACAGGGCCTGGAGGCCTCGGGGATGAGTTGGAACCAAAGCTCCACCAAAGAGGCCAGGCCACCGCCAGGTTAGGAAAAGAAAGCCTGGTTGATTGGTTAGGAAATGTTAGGAAATGTACCCTCTGGTAAACTAACACAACTATGGAAAATCACAATCTTCAGTGGGTAAATCCACTATAAATGGTCATTTTCAATAGCAATGTTAAATTACCAGAGGGTAGATTGAGGCAAACCCTCTGGTTTACCAGACTCACAGACTTTGACAGTTTATGCGAACTGGAAAAGCTACGTGTGATTGTCGTTGTTCGTTGATGAACAGCAATTTTTAACGACATACCCTGGTTGATTGGTTACGAACTAGGGAATCTAGAGTGGGACTTATACTAGCTAATTTACTGGTGATTGATGATAAGCCATAGGATTGGGAAACCATTTTCAACTATCAAGCAACTCGTATTTCATGAGATGGGATAGGGGTATTTTTAATGGCTCATGAGGAAATTCCGAAACTGTTGGTTATTACCCTCTGGTAAATTAACATAGACCCTGAACATAGACATTTTTTTGTGGAAACAAATCTTGCAACCCCTATCTGCCAGGGTCTATGTTGATTTACTGGAGGGTAATGGTTTGGTCATGGTCTATAATTTATAATGCCTTAATGGTGGCTAGTAATGGTTAACTATAGTTGGTCATTTTTGTTGGTTACATACCCAGAATAATAGTGGTAATAATGGTTACCAGTGGGTATAGAACCAGCAATAATAGATAGAAATTAGATAACTACTACCATCACTTAGGGATGGTAAACAGAGTACCCATACAGATGCTGATTTGGGGATTGAAATATTCATATAACTACAACATATGGCTATCTAACTCAAATATATGGCTATCATTTTTTTTTAAAAGTGAACTCAGTAGAATTCAAACAAAGTATGGCTATCTACCCTCCGCTGTCATCAAACGTGCGCAGCTGGGAGATCCACGAAATAAATGGGATTTTCCAGCTGATGATACCCTCTGGTAAATTAACATAGCTATGGTATAGCTGGCCCATGTAGTTGGCACACGCTTGGTAGACGGCCGCGTATTTTTGTCCATTTCAGGGTCATTTCGTACTCTTTTTTTACAGCATTTCTTTGTTTAACAGTTTAACCTGTGCCAATAGCCCGTTTTTCACGTTCGTTATCCTCTTGTTTTGCACGTCAGGTAAAGGTTCTGCACGTCAGTTAGAAGTTTTGCACGTGAGTTGGAAGTTCCACACTTAGAAGTTGTGAACGAAGAATGATCTGATTTTCTTGGGGAACCGGGTGGGGTGGGGGGGAAGGGTGCAATAGCTTCTGCTACGCTGTGAACTTTATTTTGGAACTTGCCTCTTGATGCTACGCTGTGAACTTTCTCTTGGAACTTGCTACACGCTCTTGATGCTACGCTGTGAACTTTCCTTGATGCCATGCTGAAGCGAAAGGATTTCAAGTTGAAGCTGTATGACATCAAAGAAGACAATGTGCACGAAACATTATTCAGAAAATACCTCGGGTTCTTCTCTTGCAGGAACACAAATCATTGATAGAGCATGGATCTCTTTAAACAATGATTGGTGGCCGCAGCATGTCAATGCCACTTTTAAAAAAGGGCAATACAATAATGTCAGAAGATGTCAAGGCTATGGTGTACCAATGGGTCTGGCGACAAAGTCTTGGACCGGTCAATGCTTTTGACTTTCTGCATGAATTGAAGCAACTGCTGAAGCGCTGAGCAAAAGACTGCTGCAATGCTATTCCGCCGCAATTTTTTGGATCTAAGCAGCCAAAATTGACAAAATGCTGGCGTTTTGCTGGAATTGGCATGAAACGCCACGGCCGTTTGTCAAGCGTGGACCTAGTTTGATTGTTTAGCTATGTCCAGAGGGTGACCGATATAAATATGGGGATTCGGCCATTGTCAGCCATTTACAGTATAGCCGTGATCATTCATGATGATAGGCTATTATTATTATTATTATATATTATTATTATTGTTATTATTATTATTGTTGGATGTCCATCCTTTTTTTGATTCGAAAAAAATGGATGGGGATGTGATGGTTCAGGCCCCACTTGACCTTTATAGTTTTTGGATGGGTAGTGATGGGTTGAAACCACCAATCACGAGTGCCTCCTTGGCAGTCCTGGGCCCCAATGGCACCCTGGTCATTTCAACATTCTTTTCTGCGCCTATTTTATTAATCAGGAGGTCTCATTTTAAGGGCATATTTACATATATAGATTATGTCATATTATCCACCAGTTATATACGTATATATATATTATATATATGTACATGAACATATTAATTCACAAATAGATCCCAATTATCAATATATATATATATATATAATCATATTGTATCTCTAATATGGTATTTTCTTTTTGGGCTAATCCCCCTTTTTTCATCCACGTGGTGTTTCTGTTGCGGATGGCGAGGTTCTGGAAGATCACGTGCCGTCCTTCGTTCTGTCGCTCTTTGAGGATCGATTGAAGGTCGGCCAACCAGAAACGGTTGGCTTTTTTTACTCGGTAAACTATACAAAAAACGATGGTTTAATGGGATTTAATGGTGATTTTATATGGTTTAATGGGATTTCATGGTGATATAATATGGTTTAATGGGATTTAATGGTGATTTAATATGGTTTAATGGGATTCAATGGTGATATAATATGGTTTAATGGGATTTCATGGTGATTT
>Ga0126342_10002885_pt1 | contig 27629 bp, 24 predicted proteins | sample Cyp1metagenome_FD_92528 | JGI IMG/M metagenome (GOLD analysis project Ga0126342, IMG submission 92528) | Coral microbial communities from Lord Howe Island, Old Settlement Bay, Australia - Cyphastrea 1 metagenome | ecosystem: Host-associated > Invertebrates > Cnidaria > Coral ... | reverse complement strand
TTTTTGTTTTTTTTGGTCCCAGATTAATCCAGATTAATCCTTGGGGCTTGAACAGATATCAACACACAAGTTATCGGAAGGGAATGTTGTGACACCCAAATCTCACAAGAACACAAGTTATCGTTGTGACACCCAAATCTCACAAGAAGTATTCTTTATACATATTAAGTGTGAGATTTGGGCGGCCACAACAGTCCTTTCTGTATAAATAATATAATGCAGATGTATGGTATATGATGGAATATCCTATCTGGTTGGTGGGTTTTCGCCACCCCTCTGAAAAATGATGGAGTGAAAGTCAGTTGGGATGATGAAATTCCATTCCCAACTGTTTCTGGAAAGTCATAATCCAGCCATGTTCCAGTCACCACCAACCAGATTTCGATGCGCCCAAGCAGTTTGTACCAGTAAATCAGGCGAATCTTAGGAGCCTGTCGAAAAAAAATGTTTGTTTTTTTTGCTGCTTAGGATGTCTTACCATTGATATTAACAAAAAAAAAATGTACTAGTTTCAATGAATTGGTTTAAGGGAAAATCTACAGGAAACCAAAGATTTTCCCATGAAATATGAGGTTTTCCTGTAAAATTTCCCTTAAACCAATCCATTGATAGTTTGTATCTAACCAGTCAGTTGACCCAGTAACCACATCTGCACTGATCAATTATAAATCATGATACATCCCACCTCCAAGCCAATGAAGGATCTTCTAGTTACTACCCTTCTCAATGTAACTCAATGTTCGGACCATTTTCCATGTCTGTTGGTTATCCGCCCAGATTCATAAACTGTTTGCTTTAACCATCTTTGGTCATTTACCCAAAATATTGGACAATTCACCAAAAGTTGCCATTTTTCTTTGGTTCTCCGCCCATTTTTGGCTCAGCTTCACCCTTCTTTTGACGCAAAAAAACGTGCCCTACAGCGGGCAGGTGGCCCCCAGTCCCAAGTGCTGCATCTGACAAAGTAGCCGTGCGCTGTGGCGCTGGGAGGCTGATGCCTGTGGAGGTTTGAGGGGTATTGGGGATGTACTTTCTGGTAACATCACTATGTTAGTAACTATTTATTACTATAGATGTACTTTTATAGTACTTTTTTGGGGATGTACTTTATGTTACTTTTAACTATGGAAATCACCAATTTTATTAAGGTAAATCCCATGGTAAATTTGGTAAATTCATTGGCAAATCCCATGGTAAATCCCATAAAATCACCAAATAAACTAACATAACTATGGTAAATCATCTATACACGGTCTATTTTCCATAGCCATTTTTTAACGTTGAAAATGGGGATCTCTTAAGGAAAATATTTGATCAACTCATTACTAAGATGATCAACTGGGCTTCCCAGTTGCGATCCGTAATGAAAAACCTGAAACATAACCATAATATAATACCTGGTTGGTGGTATACCATAATATACTTCATGATTTTCCATTAACCTATGGTAAATTAGGCTCTATGGTTTAATAACCGTAATACATCTTTAATACAATACAGATGTGTGATATATGATGGAATATCCTATCTGGTTGGTGGTTTTTCGCCACCCCTCTGAAAAATGATGGAGTTGGTCAGTTGGGATGATTATTCCATTCCCAACTGAATGGAAAATTAATCCAATTGCTCCAAACCACCAATCAGATACAGGTGTATGGTATAGAACCTATGGCAATATTTGCACGGCCAATGTGATGTTTTTTTGGTTTTAAACTCATCATGATGTTTCCATGCAAACATGGCCCCTGGGTCATCAAAAAGTACACAGGTGTCATGGATTTATAATTTGATTATATTTGATTAGATGGGTATATAAATCATGGGACTTGATACATATATAAATGTATATAATCAGTGAAATCATGACCTTAGATGTGCATTCCAGTTGCGATCTGTGGGTGATAACCATACTCTAAGCATCTCTAACCTAGGTATACATGCCATACAACCTGGTAATATGCAAGGCGAATGCACGGCATTCACAGAACGGCTTTATGATGGTTTATGGAACATCTATAGAAAAACCGCCGGTGAATTCAATTTGGGGTCAAAAACCATTCTGGTTGGTGGTTGAGCCACCCCTCTGAAAAATATGAGTTGGTCAGTTGGGATGATGACATTCCCTCTATTTTAGGAACAATAAAAGCCATGTTCCAAACCACCAACCAGCATGGTTTCCTGATATTGCCTGCAGCTTAAGTTCCCACCAATCCAGGCCCAGGCGAAGTGTGCAGAAAAATTGCCCCATGCTGCACCTCCAGCGCTGTCAGTGTCTGTTGGCACGTCACTGCATCCTGGGTTTTCGAAAAAATATGGGGACATGAAAACCAACACATGATTAGTAATGGTTAGTAGTGATGAATAAAAATTAATGGTGATTCACTCATATCAGTAATAGTTGGGGCCTTCACATGATTTTAATAGTAGTAAATAATGATTAATAATGGTTAATAACAGTTGGCAATAGCACTTACAACTGGTTTATACTGACATAAGACCGGGGTGCTTTATTCTACGGGGAAGGGACTAGTCAATTCACACTTTCGTTGAAAGAGACGATGCCGCGTGTCGGTCGTGGGAACCATGGTCTTATTCTTCTGTGGAACTCGAGGTACCCGTTAGCGATCCAACTTGTACCCAAGGTATCCACACGTTTGAAGGATTCAGTCATCAGCGGCAAAAATGGTTCAGAAATAAAATAACTTATGTTACAACGGCCTTCAGTTAACAATGCAACAATGTCACTCGTTTAGATCTCAGAGTATGGGTATGTATGGTCAAATTTGCATACATTGAAGAAAGGACCTTTTTTTATCTATATATATATATGCAAATGGACTAAGACCTGTGGATTCCGGCAGCACTTTGACACTTGACAGCACGTTATTTGAATCAGTGAAACCACGAATCGACCCCGTATACCACCCACCATACAAACAAACACAAACAATGCATCTGACAATTTGTTGCATCAATCGTTCATAGTCACAGTAGACAAAGAGACTCTGTAAAACCACGCAAAGACTTATGACACCAACCAAACACCATGTTAAATGATGGTTTAGATCACTTTAAATCCCCATTGTTCGGAACTAACGAACCAGGGTCAACTGAGTCTATTGAGCGATGAAAAATACCATGTCCCATCTCATTATGCTAGTTGGTTGATCGGTTTCCCTTATGTGGGTTGGAGTAATCGCCAATCACCAGGTAGTATAGTTCCTTACTTCACAACCGATCAACCAAGGGTATGTTTATTGGTTCATATTTTGTATCCCCATGCTATTCCCATGATATTCTCATTGTATTTCGATATATGAGTTTTGTAATAACCAATCAACAAGAATAGAATATCCTTACAAAACTCATTAACTCATAACTCAAATCTAAGTCTTGCAAAAACCATAAAAATTGTTATTCCATTGGTGATGTTTCAGTAATTAATGGTCATTACACAAATAATATTCTCAAATGGTTACCAATGGAATAACAGTTTTTAATTGTTATTATGTTATTTATGGTTATTTAATTGTTATTTCACAGGTTATGGTTATCAACAAGAGTATTTCTTCATGGCTCAATTGAGCCATCTCCATCCCCAAACCATCCAAGGCACTGCTTGCAGTGAATTCTTGCGAAGCTCCTTGACCAAGCGGACCAAGCGATACGGCCTACATGTTTAAAATCACTTAACATCAATGGACTAGTTTGCTGGGCTAAAAATGGATTTCAGATGATTTCAGCATGATAGATAGGGATTCATTGAACGTGATATAAACTGATTTAACCACTTCTTTTTTGGGGGATTGAATCACCACATGCGATGATAAAAATACCAGTAGTACCACGCAAGGCGGCGGCGGAAGTTTCAAAAGTAGGAAACTTATAGGAGAGATTGTTGTGAATCACGGATGGCACGGCGAATCCACTGATGGACTGAAAGGTGGTTGGGGTTGTGTTTTTTGGAGTGGTTACAATGGTTGCAGTGGTCACCTGGTCGGTCACCTCACCCACAACTGCTGGATGTAGTGTGGTGTGTGGTGTAGTGCAGCTGTAGTTGTAGTTGTAGTGTAGTGAAGTTGTAGTTGTGGTGTAGTGTAAGTAGTGTAGTGTAGTTGCAGTTGAATTTGTGGTGGTGTAATGACTGCAGTGTAATGTAATTTAAGGTATTGTAAAGTAGTCTAGTGAAGTGTGGTGTAAAGTAGCGTAGTTGTATTTGTAGCTGTGTTTGTAGTGTGGTGTAATGTAGTGTAGTGTGGTGTGGTGTGGTGTGGTGTAATGTAGTGTTATGTAGTGGTAGCTGTGGTGGTAGTTGTAATTGTAGTTGTAGTTGAAGTTGTAGTGTAGTGTAATGGAGTCGTGTAGTGGAGTGTAGTGTAATGTAATTAGTGTAGTGTAATGTGGTGTAGTTGTAGTTGTAGTTGTAGCTGCAGTTGCAGTCGTAGTGTAGTGTAATTGAGTGTAGTGTAGTGAAGTGGAGTGGAGTGTAAGGTGTACTTAGTGTAGCGTAGTTGTATAGTTGCAGTTGTACTTAGTGTAGTGTAGTGTGGTGTAATTGAATGTAGTTTGGTGTTGTGGAGTGGAGTGGAGTGGAGTGGAGTGGAGTGGAGTGGAGCGGAGTGTAGTGGAGTGTGGTGTAAAGAAACTCGTGTAATGTAGCGTAATGTAATGTAGTGTAATGTAATTGTAGTTGCGGTATAGTGAAGTGGAGTGTAGTGCAGTGGTGGTTGTAGTTGAAACTGCTACAAAACCCTCACGTTTTGCTCACTTTTGACAAGGTGCACAATCCCTTGTGCCTGCCACGCAAAACGACATCCGAACGTCCAAAAGTGCTCCGTACCCCTCAGTGTTTTGCACTTTTGACTTCGAAATGTGCTTCCCGCGCCACAACGGCGTGCACTTTTTCGATATGTCAACTTCTAAAAATGCTCCGAGACCGTCAGTTTTCAACACTTTTGACTTTGAAATGTGCTTCGCGCCACAACAGTGTGCACTTTTTCGACATGTCAACTTCCAAAAGTGGTCCGAGCATGGTGTGCTTTCTGCATTTTGACTTGGAAATGTGCTTCGCGCCACAAGAGCGTGCACTTTTTCGACATCACAACTTCCAAAAGTGGTCCGTCGTTGGTGTGTTTTGGGTTTTGTACAATTTGATTCGGAAATGTGCTTCGCGCGACAACGGCGTGCAACTTTTCATCTCATCGATCTGACCACATGGCTCCGCACCCGCTTAGCGAGCCTACTTGTCGACCCTCTGGAGCTACAAATCATTGGAAAAAACAGTGTTTCGCGACTTTCCTACCTTTTCGCGCACCTGCATCTTCTTTCTTCTCACTCTTTCTCTTCTCTGATCTTCTCTCTTCGGCTCTTCTCCTCTCTGACTCTTCCCACCTCTGCTTTTGCATCTGTCCATATTGTCGGAAGTTTGACTTCTAAACTTCGATGATAAACTGATTGGTTTATGGCGATGTTTCCGGTCACATTGTTCCCATACCCGAATTATAAGATGACACTTAATTACCTGTTATCCGACCCTGTTTCATGCCAAATAAATTTAGCTCCATTGCTACCATGAGGATGCTATGCCATGCATTGGCTGGTTGTTGTCCTTCTGGTCTTGTGATTTAAGGTCTGATCTGGACCATGAAATTTAATGCATTGGATCTACGTGCCTTTGAATTGAAACCTCACCAATTGCCAATCAAATGACATTCAAGTATTAAAGTGACCTCCAAAAAGATAGAAAAGTGATGCACCACTATCTTTAGTATCCTTTTTCGGGTCGCTACAGGTACCCCAGTGCTACGAAGCCCGCCGCCCTCCTCATAGAGGCATAAAGCCCATTGCCTCGGGTCATATCATGTCATATCAAAGGGAAAGGCGATGTCACCAACAAAAGGAGACAAAAGGATTGAGTGAACAGATTTCGGAGTAACATGAGTTAAAATTATCATGTATAGTATAGTCAAGAAGAAGAATGAATTTGCAAGCAAATCAGATCTAACCGTCTCAACAATTGGTGTATGCAGAATGAAACTGTAGATATAAGATGATATAAGACACCAATCCTCCGCATGTCATCAGCTGGGCTTGACCAAAAATGGGGATGCCCAAAAAATGCAGTCTTACTGTGAAAAGATCATGATAAACCGCTGGATTTCAGTTTTTACTGTCCTTTAGTCAAGGCTTGGTGTCATGTACCATCATTATCCCTCATGTGCCATTCACATTCAAAGACTAAAACCACCCTGCAAGGGTCAACATGACCGTCTCTCACCTGACCTGCGCTTCAAACATGGCAAGAATTCAACGAAACATAACGAAACCCATGTTTCCTTCTTGCAAAGTGAGTTTAATGAGAAATTGTTGAACAACCATGGGATTTGAGTAGTAGGATCCGATTTAACTTCTGAGATTTATTGTATTTTGAAGAGCCACACTGAGACGACGCTACAGCTACAAAGCGGATGGTTGCAAGCCTATAAAAGTCGATTACTACATGGTCTTTACCTGTTTTTTTTTTAAACCTGTGTTTACCCTTCAATATACATGGTCAAACTTTCATAGTCCACAACATTTACCCTCTGGTAAACGTTTACATACCTATGGAAAATCACCATTTTTCATGGGTAAATCCACTATAAATGTGCCATTGTCAATTTTACCCTCTGGTTGTTTAACATAGCCATGGAAAATCCTGTATAAATGGAGGTTTTGATAGGTAAACCATCTATAAATGGGCCATTTTCAATAGCTATGTTTGACATAACCAGAGGGTAGTCATGCAACAAAAACTCAAGGATTAAACTACTCATCCAGTTCTTCTGGGGATGGGGGGCCATACCAATACTATCGCGTCACCAAGGCGACTGTGAAATTCCAGGTCTTGTGGCCATATGTTTCCATACCCATATGCTCTATGTATGGTATATTTACCTACATTTGGGTGATTTTTAGGGCAAATGTTGGTAAATATTCCATACATGGAGCATATGGGATATGGGAGGCCATATGACACATATAATATTAATGACCCTCTTGTAATTCTGATCAGATGGAGGACACCTCTGGCAATTCATGGGTATTTCTCATATCATGAATCATGGGTGGTCAATGGGATTTGATGGGATTTAATGGGATTATAATGGGATCATAATGGGATCATAATGGGATTATAATGGGATTTAATGGGATTTAATGGGATTATAATACACTTCATGAAATATACCCTCTGGTAATTCAACATAGCTATGGAAGCCATGGCCCATAGAAATAGATTAACAAACGGTGATGTACGGTTCTTAAGATGGTGACCAGCATGTGGGTGCGTCTGAAGTGCACTTGACCCAGAAAATGAGTGGGTTCGCCAGTTTAAATATATATATATTTATATACAGGGATAAAGCATAAATATACCTACTGCAATACAACCTATCATTGTGTACTGTATTATATATATAATGTGTACAAGTATATTTATATATATATATAATTTATAATGTGTATACTGTATATACATGTATATTCATATATATATATATTATGTCTTGCAAGAATAAATCATTACCGGCCACATCTTCTTCCCAGACCACCAGCTGCCGCTGCGTTGATTTCTGCCCAGTTGCCATTGAAGGCCCATCTGACATGCAGCGATGCAAGCATTGTAGGAAATGATTGTCCCATCAACCAAAGACCTACGCATCTGTAGGAGCAGCCTCAGTTCCAGTTCGCGAATTGGCGTCAAACCTAGGGACCCAAACGGTCTCCTGAAATAGTTGCTTAGTGGTTGTTGATTCCCCCAAGTATGTTAATAATAGGCTTTGACCCATCTCGAATTTGGAGAATTTCAGTAGATCCAACCAGTGTAACCAGGGGTCCTGAGGGGTCTAAGTATACACTTTCATACACTTTCATAGTTGATTCATATTGCCATTACAGTTTATTTCAATTTATTCAACTTCACTTGGTCATTGACAAAGAAAGGCTGGGAGTTACCTTTCATTCTTTGTTGAAGTACTGCCTTTATACCTCGGCAAACATTGGAAGCACTCCTCCAACACTTGCCAATCTAGGATCCATTTGAACATGTTTGAACATTGCTAATTTTCACTGGCCAATTCACGTCTTCACTATTTCAGACATTTATTGGAATCGGGCCTGTACGCAGGAAAAGGAGGTCAGTGACGTTTGATTTGTTGGCCATACCTATTTGCAGATCCAAACAAAGGAATCAACTGACTGAGCTTAAAGTTAAGTTCGTCGAAGAGGTCAAGAGACTCAAGTGAGGTCTGCCAGTTCTCTGCCCCCTGGCATGCGGAAATACCTTGGTTTTGGCATCATCGACATGAAACAGCAGTTCCGACAGGCACAGAATTCCAGTAAAATATCTTGGGAAAACATTTTGTGTAGCGTAGATGACGCCAACATACGGCTGACACATGCTGCAACTATCAAAGTGGGGGGATACCCATGCCATCGTGGATTGGTGGGCGTGGATGATCATCGACATGTGATAATCACCATGATGTAAGCCCTATCAAATGGTGACCAAATGGTGACTACCCATACTGGGACGAACATCCCTGTTGAACAGGACGAATTGAACACCTGTCGTTTGGAAAACCCAATGCCCGTAAACTATACCCTCTGGTAAACGTTTACATAGCTATTGACAATGGCCATTCATAGTGGATTTTCCCATTGAAAATGGTGATTTTCCATAGGTATGTAAACATTTACCAGAGGGTAAAATAAACCATGCCCCAGTCACCTTACCAGTTGAGCTGGGTTCGTCCGGCACTGGCCCCCAGCAATGCAGGTCAGTTCGTATGCCAATGCAATTGAGTTCAAAACCCTCGATCGTCCCTGTACACTGGTAGGATCTCACCTAAAGGATTGTGATCATCCCCAATGTATTGCTTCGATTTCTGGTTGGTGGTATACCTACCTACCCCTCTGAAAAATGTGAGTTCGTCAGTTGGGATGATTCTTCCAAATATATGGAAAGTCATAAAAGCCATGTTCCAAACCACCAACCAGATTTGGTTCGTAGGATCCCCGAACGAATCATCAACCGGTTCCGCGGTTTTCAACTCTGCTCAACTCACCAACGATCCGCGATGTGAAAATCCACTGCCAGGAGACATGCGTTGTATGCGATGACATCTGCCTGCCCAAATCAAGTCATCTGGTTGGTGGTGCAATGTGCCCATCTTGAAAAATGATGGAGTTCGTCAATGGGTTTCGGATGACATCCCATATCTGAAATGAAATTCATAAAATTCATGTTCCAAACCAACCTGTGATTTTTGGATGTTGGAAAAGCATCAACTTACCAAATTGGTTAAATTACCAGAGGGTATCCATCTTGGAACTTCATGGCCATACCGGGACTGGTTCAAAACCCACAGCAGCGGCCGTTGCTTGTCTCAACCTTCGGTGGTCCAAGTATGCATCGTTGGACATGTATAGCTTGGATATGTTATTTCAGAATCATATAATAAGATTCTCTTTGGCCATCAAATCAAACCCAACGAAATAGGAACCGATTATTAAGACATACTGTACACCTCTTAGTACCATGTTTAAACCTTTCAATGCCCTTTAGAAATCACTAAATCACTATTTTTGGTGGCGAAAGCACTTTGAGATCCCAACATCTCAAAACATGGTGATCTTTGAGGACTAATATTAACCACTACTATTGCTTACAATATGTTGCATTTATATCCAAATGATATCCCAATCCGCACTACTATAGATCCAATTACCCTCTGGTAAACGTTTACATAACTAAGGAAAATCACCATGCATTTTTCATGGGTAAATCAACTATTTCTGTGGCCATGTTCAATAGTTTTTTGTATGTTTACCCGAGGGTATATTCCATTAAGTGGATTATAATCCCATTAAACCCCATACCCCATTATAATCCCATTATAATCCCATGAAATTCCATTGACCAGCCATGATTCATGATATGAAATGGGATTATAATCCAGTTAATGATGGGATTACCATTCGCTTTTTCTATGCCGCGCAATAGGGACCATGCAGGTTGGAGGTGCCTATCCTATAGGGCCTATGGCCATGTCCCAAAAAATGGTGGATGATTTGGGGAAACCGCCCTACTTTTAGGGAAACCAATTTTTTTAGAATCATTTAGATATGACAAAAAAAAGATATGGGATTATTACTAAATAGACTATTTTTTGGATTATCAGCATTGTAAATTATTGCAATAGACTATCGGATCACTATACCTGACATAGTCCAACAAATGGAGTACACCCACTACCCACATTGCACCCATTTTCTACATCGAAGACATTTTAAGACTATGGACTATGGGTGTAGTTCCATTTTAGGGTGGTTACAGTTTTTTCGTAAAAGATTCCATAAAATGTTCCATATACCCTCTGGTAAACTAACATACCTATGGAAAATCACCATTTTCAATGGGTAAATCCACTATAAATGGTCATTTTCAATAGCTATGTTGCTATGTTTGTTTACCAGAGGGTAATCATATAGTTTCAAACCTCTGCGGTATAAAAGTGGGATCCGAAACCATCTAAATAACCCTTATAAGGCCGGTATGAAACTATCCAGTCCCCATCCAAAGTATATCTGGTTGGTGGTTTCAACCCCTCTGAAAAATATTAGTCAGTTGGGATTAGTCAGTTGGGATTATTCTTCCCAATATATGGAAAGTCTTAAAAGCCATGTTCCAAACCACCAGATATAGTATATGAAATATTCCCATGGAAATCTTCCATAAATGATTTTTTTTCCAATGGAAATCGTCCAGATTCCATATACATCCAACGTACATCCTATCCTAAACCTCCATTTTTTCAAGAAATTCCCACCGATCATCCCCCACCTGCAGCTGCTCATCCCACATCTCCTGCATCAGCCGCAGAGCCCAGTCCCATGGCACGGCGCTTAAGGCGGCGCCGTAAGTCCTCAGCCGCTGCGGCACCGCAAAAAACCGGTTCATGGCAGCTTAGGAACTGGCGAATGACCATGGAAAAACACGGAAAAAATGGAACAACATGGAAAAACACTGGTATTTCTGGAATATCCTCAATTTTGATCAATTTTGCATGGTTGATAATTCACTTACTAAGTTTTGTGGGGAATACTCTGCGGTAATTTTGTGCCATAGTTAGATGGCCTATTTAGTTCGATGACGTCCCTCTTAAATAGTGATTGTCAATAGTTGTGTTAAATTACTTAGAGGGATGATTACGCAATATGAATCAACATTTGCAACAATGATGAGTAAACTATTATTATTAGAACATTAAAACTATAATAACTATAATATAGGGATGGTGACTATAGAGAACAAACTGTTTTTTTGTAAGCCCAAAAGAGATGCAGAAAGGGTCTGAATTCTCGCCATATTTGTCGGATATTGGTAAGATTTGACATTTCCATCTTTGTTAGGGTTGCTCTTTGAATATTGCCTTTATCAATTGTAAACTCTATTTCCCCTTTGTACTCAAATGAAAAATGTGACTGAATGATAAATACCATCAAAGATTATTAAGCCTATCATAGTTATCATCCCCCATCTAACCTAGTCATCAATATAAAACAAAATATGATGGCACACAACAAATAATCCGAATGCTGGTCATTGCTGGTGTAATGACAACACTGGCTTTAGTGAGTATGATTATCGATCATTGTTATCGCTTTTGTTGGCTAGTAATGGAGAGATATCTATGGTGGCAAAGGCGCGCGGGGGTTTCTCATGGGGAGATATTCATGGGAGGTATGAATTCTCCAACCGTGGGATTTTCCAAGGGTAACAACCAATGTAATTCATCATTATAGCACCACTACACTTGTCTCCCGTAATATGATTATAATAACCACAATCAACATTCATACCCAGTATATACCAGTATGATTGGAGTGCGCATGATGGTGTAGTGATATAAGGTATTGGGCGCATCCCCTTTTTTGTTAACGACGAGACGACGAGTCTCACTACGTTGGGCCGCACGTGGAAGTGATCCGCGTCGTGCAGCAACTGAAGTGCCCAGGCCCAGCGAGTTCCTGGAGCCACGCAGGTCACGTGCGTTTGGCGTGCCACCAATCCGGAACGCAAAGTTGGTGAACATAACTCAGTTATGGCCCTTTATCAATTATATACTTATACAAAAACCAACTTAGCTAACTATGGGGAACCACCTTGTAGGCAAATAGAAAGACAGACGACTAGGAACAACAATATTTAGATAGACAGGAAAGGAGAGGATAGGATAGGATAGAATGAGCTAAGATAAGACAAGACCAGCTAAGATAAGTTACGATAATTACTATAATCTATAAGATAAGAGACAATAAGATCAATAAGATCAATAAGATAAGGTAAGATGAGATAGACAGATAAGATAGACAGGTAGTTAGATATAGATAGATAGATAGATAGATAGATAAATAAATAGACAGATCGATGGATAGATAGCCATAGACAAAAACATAGATTTCGATGAATTTTGGTTCGGTTACATGCGCGGCATGTGGACTGCACTGCACGCGGTGGATCTGGTGCAACCACTGATGTTGTATCCCGATTAGGGTCGTGGAACTCTATTGCGAGATTTTTTTTTCTAAACTCATCAGGATACAACATGAATAGTAATGTAAAACACATACATATCACACCATGATTCTATACACACCTTTTACATATCCATGATCCATGGATTACAAAAGATTACACATATCATCAACCGATTGTTCCATATGTTCCATTATCGAAATATGGGGATGGGTCAAAACCGACTATTACCATATTTGGGGAATGACCATCCATAAACCAGCTATGACTTAGGGTACCGTTTGGGTGCCAGGGTTTTGACTCATACTTGGTGGTGCATCCCACTTAGTAAGGAGGTTCTAACCCTACGTAAATCAACTATAAATGGACATGTTCAATAGCAAACTGTTATATTACCAGAGGGTATATTCCATTAATATCCCAGGAATCTTATTACCATAACGATTAGTTCACTTATTACCATAAGCAGTTATTAGTTACTGTATCTCCAGTTATTAGTTACTGTATGTGTAATCTATGCATATCATCATCATTCACCAGCGGGTCACCACGCTACCACGCTACCATCCCTTTGCTGCGGTCCCTTCTCACAGGCGCTGATCGCTGAGCTAAGGGCAGTCCTGAGTGGTGCCAAACGTCGTATGTTTGTTGCTTATAGTTCCATGGGATTTATCTACTTAGCATGGCCAATCTTAGATACCCTGCAACAAAAAAACAACTTGACTTAGCTAGTTAGCAGATACTCCCATTGTCCTAGTTCATATCCAAATAGTTAAGATAGCGATATATCTACAATTATTGGATTTAAACAATGGTTTAGAACTTAACTATACAGTATATTTACTATAATTCCAATCGTCAACTTATGGCCACCTTAGCTATGAAGCACCACCTCCTGCCAGTGGTATTTGTAATGGGATCTACCGACGGAACGTGAGGCTTTTAATGATATGTTATCCGGGATGATACCCTCTGGTAAACAGCCACATAACTATGGACAGATCCACCATTGTTTAATGGGAAAATCCACTATTTCTATGGCCATGTTCAATAGCTATGTAAACGTTTACCAGAGGGTAATGATCATGGCACATCATGGGGCATGACCAAATTGGGGCTTTGATGTGTACAGTGTGTACAGAGATGAATCCAGCATTCATGGGGAGATATACTAGATATACCTGTAAAAATCAGATTTCTTCACTGAAGTTTGGTATAATCCAAACTTCCCCAAATTAGTAAATCCATGTCCACCCATATGGGCAGTTTTGAGTATGGGGGAGGGCTTCGCTAGTCACTTTTTGCCCGCAGTTGATGGACTTTGATGGACTTTGATTCGTGTAACCATGGCAATTTAAACTACGTAGCCATGGGAACTCAAAGCCCTAGAACTTGTGATATAAACCTTATAATATGGTTACCCTCTGGTAATTTAACGTAACTATGGAAAATCACCATTTTTAATGGGAAAATCCACTATAAATGGCCATGTTCAATAGCTATGTTAAATTACCAGAGGGTATATATCCACTTTTATCCACTTAGTTCACTGGAACTGCACTTCCAAGCGGTGGCCATGATGAGAACAAATGAGCATTGCAAGAGATCCTTTTTGAGAAGGAACATGGCAATTGGTGCAGATAATCTTGGCAGGAGCACAGATTTTGTCCATGGTCCAACAAACTTGTATGAAGCTCATGTCCGATCACCATCTTGGACAGTGAACCCGGACGGATAAGATGAAAACCATCCCCAAGTATGGGGAAACAAGGCACTTGCTAGCGGTTTACTCGCTGAAGTCATTACGATCACTATTCCAAGCAATTACAGATCAGACAAAAACAAAATATGTGGAACTGCCAACAAGTAATTCTTGCTTCAATCCCCCATATCTAATTTTTCGGAATTCCAACATATTCCAACCAGCTACTCCTTAACCATACTGCAATCCAAGCTGCACAGTGCTCTGAAGGGATTGGTTTGGGAAATATGTCAAGAAATGCAGTGCCAATGGCCATTGAGCGCCTTCTTCACAGGCGCTGATGGCCTAGGGTGGCCCGGGTCACTTGCTCCGTTTATTGCTCCCTCCACGGGAATCTATGGGATGGTCGGATAGCTTTAGTGGGTTGTACGCCCAAAAACCCGAAACAACGACATGTTTCAGGCTGCAATCCATCCAGAAAACTCCACATATACCCCTCCTGACTTGGCGTTGTGGCGCTCAAAGAATGACCTAATTATTACCATCTGGTTATGACTAACATAGCCATGGAAAATCACCATTTTTAATAGGTAAACCATCTATAAATGGGCCATTTTCCATGGCTATGTTAAATAACCAGAGGGTAATTATTAAATTAAACATGGTCATTTCAGGGCTTGAAGCCATACGAGCCTAACCCATCCGATGATGTGTGGATAATAAAAAAACAGAGCCACGGCTATGCAGGCTTTCACTTTTCACACAATGAAATGATACAAACAGGGCCCGTTTTTTTGATGTACCCAAAAAACACATAAAAATCACGAACACAAGCGAAATGAAACAACAAGCAAGAGGATACCCACTACATCCCTAGCAACCAATCAAGAATGAATTGAGAATTGATAATAACCTTACCCTCAATCCCTGATCAATGGTGATAATGATAATCCCTATTGAACAATTCATCAAATCAATCCCAACAACAATGACATATTGAAAATAAACCATTCATTAAAGTACTAAATGTCCATGAAATCTTCACCCATTAGATCTTGCTTTATGGTTCAATCATTTTGAATAAACCCATTGAAATTGTTTGGTGGTTGTCGTAAACTAGATTAAACCAGATTTCATGAGACCAGACTTCCATGGAATCAACCATGAAACCATGAAATCTTCTAAGTCTGGTTGAATCTATAATGGTTCCATCCAAAACAAAAATGAATATTGAGGTTTTAAAATGAAATCCATTAAATCCAGGTTACATTAAAACATACTGTCAATGGAAGAAATCCTGCACCAGTTGGTAGATGAGCAAAATCCCATCTAATAATACCATCATTTACAGTGGTTCATAGTTACCAATAGTTACCAGCTGGTGTAGGATTTCTTCCATCCACGGTATAATCCATTAACATCCATTAAATCCAGGTTCCAATCAACAATATCAAAACGAATCCAGGTTACCCTCTGGTAATTTAACATAACTATGGACAATCACCATAGATATAGTGAATTTTCCCATGAAAAATAGTGATTTTCCATAGTTATGTAAACTTTTACGAGAGGGTACATTAAAAATCATTAAAACATCTCAAAACCCAACCATGAAACCTTCAATCCCCACATCAGCCGAGCGGCAGCTCCAAGGGTCACGGAGCTGAAAGTCAGCCGCTGCTGTGGAATTTCCAACATCAGTTCCAAGGCCTCGAAAACAACGGGCCGGGATACGGTGCAAGTGGCTGGTGTTATGCTCGAGGGTTCGTTTAGGACACCTGGAAATTATATGAAATTTTGTCCAGAGCACATAATTGAACTACTCGAATTACTCTTCATCATCTTTGTGGGGCTTACGATCTGTATAACCCATGCAATTATAAAAGGGATAAGCAAATGACCTACAGGAAACTTGTTGACCAGCATTATTAGCCTCTTCAAAATGTTCAAAACATGTCAAAATGAGTCGGTGAATGGTTGGCTTTACGGTAATAAAACAACACTTAAACAGAATTTTCATTAGAGGCCACCGTGTTTAATGTGGGAGTTCACTCGCAGGCAGGCAGAAACTTTCTCACCGGGAGCAACAACTGTCAAACATGTGGACTTAACCGGCAAGTTGGGGTTCGTTACCCTCTGGTAAACGTTTACATAGTTATTGAACATGACCATTTATAGTGGATTTTCCCATTAACAGCATGGTGATTTTCCATAGCTATGTGGCTGTTTACCAGAGGGTAACTCATATCCCATTACGGATCCATGGTGCTGCTATATATGGTAACATGGATCCCATCAATATACGCCCTTTATGTTAGCATATATAGCAGCACCATGGATCCGTCATGGGTATTAGAAAGGGGATTTCAACCAGTCGAAAGCGGACATATGTTCGCTCCAACAGTTTGCTAGTCAAATGCTGGTAAATGGGTTCAGTGACCCCACAGGAGCCGAGACACTGTCTGCCAAAGGCCGGCACGTTCACAGCTGCTCATCAGTGAGTTGTAGGTGATCACATCCGGTCGCAACCTATACCGTGGGCCACTGGCAGTGGGTAAATCTCAACGGAAGTTCGGTGTATCCATGGGCCAACAAAAAAAAAAGGCATTCCCTGCAAGTCCTGAGATTTGCTGATGAATATGAATATTCCCATGGGTCGATCTCCCATTTTTTGCTCGGTAAAAATGTTCCATTTCTTTGGCTGCTTCACCCCATGCTTTCTCACCATGATCCCATTTCCCATGTTGACCCCTTCAGAGCTGGACACTATCCAGAAAATCACGGCAAACAGATGCATACAGTAAGTATCCTTGATTCAAGGATCATCAAGGGGTCATGCCCTCACCTGCATCCCCCTGTCATTTCATGGGATGGTCAATGCAGAACATGACCTACTCTCAGGACCTAGCCCTGGATTTTCCCTGTCCCAGTAGCTGCAGAATTTCCAGATCTGCAAAGAGCTGAAAGGCTGACAGCCATTGCGAAGCTTCGCTACAGGCATTCATGCCTCAAGGCTGGCGCTTGGTGTTGGGATTAAAAAAGGTGGATTGTGAAAGCGATGCCAAAATGTGGAGCAACTCATGTGGAACAACATACGAGTACAACTGGTTGGTGGTATACCTACCTACCCCTCTGAAAAATGATGGAGTTCGTCAGTTGGGATTATTATTCCCAATATATGGAAACATAAAACATGTTCCAAGCCACCAACCAGACAATATAGAGTGTGGAAGTTGTACAGTCCAACTCTCATTGACTTGCTACACGATTGGAAGACCCTAAAGCAGAGCTTGGCCTCCAAAGAAGTGCTTCACACGGTCAGCAACGATTGGTCACAAACATGTGCAGGACACATTTTTTGTTCCACCAAAAGCTACCAGTCAGAGGGTTGGCAAATATGTTGGCAGAACTCCAAAATTCTTGTGGGCTAAGTCCCATGCAAGTCACAATATCCACCTCTCAGCACTTTCATCCCAGTTCGAATCATTTCAATGATCATTTCTACAAGGTGGCCCCCTAGTTATAAGTTGGTTTCCAAAGTCCATTAACTATAGCTATAATTAGTTCTAATTGACATAAGCCCTAGGAGTTATGTTCACCAACTTAGCTATCCTTTGGGGGTCCCACCCTTGTACTAATGACTCAACGGGGCCAACTGGCAGCTCCGCTGGTTTTGATTCAGCCAACACCCCGGTTCGATGACCCACTCAAGAATAGATGGTCAATAGTCGCTGTTAGTAGCCATGGTTGGTGGTTGACAAGCCCTTATCAGTTCTGGTGCCACCTTTCCATTATGTCCTACTATCCCACTTATGATTGGTTTGTTCTGGTTTTACACCCCATTTTTGGTATTTCAATCCATCATTTTCGAACCGTTGCATACCTGCCAGGGCTTGACTGTGGTCTTACTGGTTGAAGAGAGAATCTGGAATCTGCACCCTGCAAGATGAGGCCCCCGTTTGAGGCCGCTAAGTTGACGCACATCACTTGGTTCACTATGGTTTGTGTGGGACATACCCTCTGGTAAACTAACATAACAATGGAAAATAACCACGTTGAATAGGTAAATCAACTACAAAGTTCAATAGCTATGTCAGTTCACCGGAAGGTAACTATAGTATTCATGGGTTTATAAACCACCAAACATAAACCTCACATAACCTCACCTTATTTGGTGGTTAGTGGTGGTTAGAAAACATCTTCACAGAATTGGATGATGGGATTTTTTACAGGACAACCCTATATTTGCTGATGAAAAAACCATGGTTTCCGGTTCCGATTTTCCCTCAAACCAATCCATTGACACATGGTTTCCAGAAACCTGTCCCTTAAAGCCTTAAACTAACCAATTCTTGCGCTGCCAGGCTGCAGGAATTGCAAGTGACCAGCGTTCGCTTCAAGCGCAACGACTGGACGATGGAGGTCAATAACCAAATGGCACGCTGCCACCTGGGGCTGTGATGCCGCCATGGGGCCATGGGCAAGTGATATAAACATGTGTATTGTATTCATAATGTAATATAATTTTAGATTAAATTGTCATTATTTATTGTTATATAATATTATATATATACATATAATATATATATATACATACATTATACATATATGTAGGTACATATGTAATGTATGTAAGTGTTGTCACATCATATAAACGCATACACTATATCAATGAATAGTTTATTACTAGTGTATATATATATATATTCGTGTCAAAAAAAAAACAACTAAATCATGTGATAACGAGAGAGATCTATCAGGCCACAAGTTTTCTTCTTTCCAAGAGGATCCCAACCATCCCAACCATCCCCAAATGGGAGTTGTTTATGGGAGGTGAATGGGTGCCTTTCCCACATCTTAAAAGCGGGGTGTTAAAAGAATCCTGAACTTAATGGTGCTTTTCAATAATATGTGTTGATAATGTGTGATATAACTGAAATGGACAAGGTTGGGATTGGATACAGTGCTGCAGCCGAGCTATACTAGCTATGCCTTGCTAGCACCACACCTGGTGCCATGGTGCGCCAGGTGTGTTTCAATGCCAGACTTACGACTTGATCGGATTCGATTCGATGCTAAAAACAACGAATCTTCTCCGAGGGTGCTGCGATCTAAAGAGACTTGGAAACCACTGCTGAATCACCACACTTACCCTCTGGTAAACGTTTACATAGCTACTGAAAATGACCCAGTCGAAACAGTGGATTTTCCCATGAAACATGGTGATTTTCCATAGTTTTTTGATGTTTTTTGTATGTTTACCAAAGGGTATCTTCTTTTTACCAGTCATTGATGGGATAATCATGGACCATCCATGAATATCCCAGGAATTTATTGAGCCTACATCAACCATCAGCCAATCATGGCCTTTTTCAGCCAGGTAGCCTGCAAAAAAATGCAGATTCTTAGCTGGTTTTCTCGTAGATAATTCCATTGATTCCAAAAGACTAGCTAGGATTCAAGTACCCAAGATTGACATAGAATGACATAGACATCAACTATGTTTTCAATTCTCACTGGGTATGTGTCAAAACCCTGGTAACCTAACGAAGCCAATATAGATGGTAAATGGATGTTCATCAGCAAAATATTTGGACAAAAAGTTTTGACTCATATCTTGGTTACACAGATAAAAACATCACATTTTCTGTTGGATAATCTGCCATTTTCAGCCGCTGATCCTTGAAAGATGATCCGATCCGATCGGCCCAGTGACTGATGGCCACGGCAAGCGCTGATCGCAGCGTTGCACATCCTAAGTCCGCAACTGTTGTTGGGGATCGGTACCTGGCCTGGTAAACGTTGACAAAAAACTGGGATTATAGTGGTATAACCATAGGAAAATGGAGGTTTACCCTCTGGTATATGGAAAATCACCATGTTATTCATGGGTAAATCCACTATTTCGACTGGGCCATGTTCAATAGCAAACTGTTAAAATTACCAGAGGGTAACAGCAACAGAAGCCCGTGGCGATTCCACCAACATCCAGCGCGAGGCTCATGATATCAGGCTGCAAATATCTCCGGACGGTCTCTTCGAAAAAAATGGCCAAAGCGAATTGCCACTCGTTGGCCTGTCACAATGGATTCAATGTGGAGTCTAAACGCAAGCAACAGCATGTAAATCTGAGTTTCCAAGCGTTTACTTCTATCATTGTGCCCCAACATATTGTAAAAGTGAAACTTAGCTCAATAATCAATGTTCGATGCAAATATACTCATAGACTTAGTCTTTAAGATGTCTTATAAGTATTCAACCAAAATTTATATAAGAACTACTTTAACAATGGATCCCACATTAGGTAAGCCTTGAACGTTCCCAGCGATGAGTCCTAGTTTCTCCCATCACTTCACAGGATGTTTTTTGTTAATAATCATTGTCATTACAAACAAAAAAATAACAACCATACCATTCATAACAATAATCACATAACATATCACTAAATGGGTTATCGTTAATAATCATTGTCATCAATAATCATTAGTAGTCACTATATCAATTGTCATTGATAATCATTTATAATCATTGTAACATTGTTATTATGATAATAATCAACATTTTGGGGTACCACCATTTTTGGAAACCTCGTAATATATACTCATCCCATCACCAAATCTATGAATAATCCGTAGTAATCCCATAGTAATCATCTAATAATTGTCATCGATTGATAATCACCCACAAAGTAATTTCATAGTTATACTATTAAGCATGAACACAGTAAATCATGCTAATATATAGTAATAATATATATATATATAATATATATTATATTTATAGTAATCCCATATTTTATATTATGTTATATTGATAATCTATCCTACGGCTCCAAGCACCGTCTCAGACTGTATTTGGAGTTCTTTTGTTGGGTCTAAAAACCTTCTCAGAGGATATTTGGAGCACTAGGGCTAGTAATATATATATATATATTGTAATCCCATTGCGTAGTAATATTTTGATGGTAATTAACATAGTAATATATAGTGATCCCATACTGTAGTAATCCCATAGTAACTAGTAGTCCCATAGTAATCATCAATTTGTTCCAGAATCATCCCATTTATGATATCATGTCATTAATGTATAATCCAATAGAAATAAATTATAACCATATTTTTCATTGGTGTTTCCGGCCATCATATGCCACTATGATAATTTAATCACATTAAATCCTCGAAAGTTTCATAACTGGTTGGTGGTTTTAACAATCTTGAAATATATGAAAATCAATGGGAAGGATTATCCCATTATATTATGGAACATAAAACATGTTTGAAACCACCAACCAGATTATATAATATTACCATTATCTCTCATGAATATTCCATGAACTATTCCCCTATTATCCCTACTATGCTACTATTGTTGATGCTTAAGTCTACCATTTTCAAATCATAAAATGCCACTATGATAATTTAATCACATTAAATCCTCGAAAGTTTCATAACTGGTTGGTGGTTTTAACAATATTTTGATAATATCATTATCCACTATGATAATATTATAATTAATCATTAATATGTCACTATGAATTATATGATCTTTAATTATTATGAAAAGGTGGCATACTAATAATTAATGAATTAATATGCATTAACATATCATTAATCATTATGCCACTATGATAAATTTCATACAATTCCCCATCCACCTTTTCGCATGCGCTCACCGCAGCGCTGAGCTGCACCACGTTCCTCGCGTTCGTCGCTGACAGCTGCAGCGCCTGGGACCACTGGAGGCCTCGGCTCGGTGTCACCGAAGCGCCGAAGAAAAACGCTGGAACTGGTGGAGTTTCGCTGGGAAAAATGAGAAAAATGGGTGGATTTCCATTGCGAAAACTAGTGGAAACATGAAAAAAACGGAAAAAATGTCACCATATATTTCACCTGAAAAATGCAGGTATCAAGTTTTTTCCAACCTGAATTTCATCGACCCCAAAAATGAAAATCAAATAGGACTGTTCAATGATTTCCATAAAATGGGATTTGTAATTAGGAATAAATGGGATATTCGGATCATCAATGATCATCGTGGATCATCATGATAATCCAGAAGCTGTTTTTTTTTGAATCGGGGGTATCGGGGGTACCTCACGTCGACAAACTATGGAAATGACCATGTGGCCATGGAGAGATTCGCATGTGCCATATGGGTATGGATCAATACCTATTAATACCATTTTTAGGAGGATGAACATCCATTTACCAGCTATTTTTATGTTCACCAGGGGTACAAGGTTTTGACCCACTGCCATATATTTTTGTCATCAATTCGTAGCCTATCCCCATGTTTTTGAATCTGATTCAAATTTCAGTTGCTCTAATGATGGGTATTGTGTTTTCTGTTTTCACAGTCTGGTTTTTATCCTATATGTTTTTTTTCATTTATGTTCTATAGAAAAATCACGAAGAAACTATCCTGTCGCATCCCAGACTTTGAACAGAATCACGTGCGGATCTGCCCAAACTTGCAGAATACTTGGAAAAACTGACCAACTAATGAACCACACCTGTAGTGGTATGTAGTGGTTTTAGATCCATCAAAATTCGAAAGTAGTGTGACATCAAATAATTTAAGGTTTTTATCATGTTGGACATTGCAGGACCCAACGTACAGCATTGGGCAACCCATGGTTGCTTCCGTTGTTTGCCCAGGTGAAAAAAAAAACGAAGCACCCAGTCGCAAGCACTGCAGAGACGCGAGTTGTTTTTGGTAGAATTTCTATATAAATCACAGCGATTCACCCAGAATGGTAGTTAGTGAGCCATGTGTTTGGTTTTGGTCACCAAAACTGGACATGGATGAAAGCATTTTGAAGCCCTGATATAGACGGATGGATAGGTAGGTAGGTAGGTAGGTAGGTAGGTAGGTAGATAAATAGATAGATAGATAGATAGGTAGATAGATAGATAGGTAGATAGATAGATAGATAGGTAGATAGATGGGTAGATAGATAGATAGAGATGGATAGAGATAGATAGAGATAGATAGATATAGATAGATATAGATAGAGATAGATAGAGATAGACAGAGATAGATAGAGATAGAGATAGATAGAGATAGATAGAGATAGAGATAGAGATAGATAGAGATCGATAGATATCGATGGAGATAGATAGAGATAGATAATGATAGATAACGATAGTTAATGATAGATAATGATAGATAATGATAGATAATGATAGATAATGATACTATTGATAGATCGAGATAGACAGAGGTAGACCGAGATAGATTGCGATAGATCGATAGAACGATAGATCGATAGATGGATCGATCGATAGATAGAGGTAAATAGACAAATAATTACATGCATATATAGGTAAATAGACAAATATATGGATAGATGTACCAAAAAAAACATTGGATACGTGGGCTAGATCGATTTAAATAACAGAATAGAGCCATCTATACATATCATCCCAATAAAAAAACGCCCCGGCATCGCCAAGGCACCCTTCTCACAGGAAGTGATCAAGGCGCCCACTGTAATCCTCGGGCTAAACATCGAAGGGCGAGTCCCGTCCCTGGTATATATTTTGGAGGAAATACCATCAACAAAAAAACATATGGAAACCTTGCGACAGAAATTTGTGCCTCGAAGCAGAATTGCCTTCCCCCCAGAGTCATTCTTGAAAAAATCGGAAGCATGAAATATGATGAAATATATCCCTTTTGGAATAATTCGTTTTGCAATTGTGGGTGCGCTGCACCTCCACCCCCGTTCAAGATATCTAATCCTGTCACAGGATCTGCCTCTGGATACACCCAAAATTGGGTGCGTTGAGGCGTGGCAGCCGTGTGCAACAAAACTGGACTGTACGCCTCACTCCACAAACAGGTGCCAGAACTCTGCTCCCTGAGTAAGCCTTTTCTCATGATGACTCCAGGAACTCTTTTTCCTTGAGAATTCTGACCTTGCGTTTGGCCTCGTGGGCGTGCTGATGGAAAGTTTTGCATTTGATTGTGGTCTAAATGCAGTTGAAATGTGGTTGTTTTTTGGGAAATGTTTCTTACTATGCAAATGCTACCGTTAAGTAACCTGTCTTGTGATATCATCCCTGGTGACGGGAATCCTTTCAACCCCAAATCAAAGGGAAAATGAACATATAGAAACCAGCAGAAGTCACTGCCAAATTCGAGGCACTTGAGTTCTGAGGAATTCAAATCGAAACAGGAAGAAGTTCATGATGTCTATAGGTTTAGGAACAGCGTGAATCCCAGGATTAATATGTCCATTTAGAAACAGCAAGAGGAACAGCAGGAGACACAGCGATCAATGTGGGGGAAAATTGATCCCACTTAGGTCTTTCCAAGACAGTCGAAAGGGCTCAGGAACCCCAAGGTACACAGTCATCAGTCATCCATTAGCATATTTTTCCTTGCCCAATTCCGGCAGAGGAGAGCTATAGATTCTCAAAAGAAAAATCAGGGCGGATGCCAACATAAACATTTTTGGGCGTATGGAAGTCCCCTGCAGAAAACATATACTTTTATCAGACAGAGTGGGCCACATATCCATGATAGATTTCATTTCAATCTCCCCTTTAAAATCCTTTTATAATCTCATTATATAACCCATATGTTGCGAATCTATCCCACATATCCCCATGCAGTTATAGAGTTTGACAGTTATAACTGGCGTATAATCTCATGTAAATGATTCATAACCTTAGTTGCAGGAGTTATACCATCTGGTTATTTAACATAGCCATGGGGAAATCCCAACCATAAATGGAGGTTTCTAGCTGGGAAAATCATCTTTTTTTTTTTGGGCCATGGCTTCCATGGCTATGTTGAACAACCAGAGGGTAAATTAAAAATCATTAAAATCTGGATTTAATGTATGTTAATGGATGTTAATTAGGTTCATGATGTTGAAGGTTTCAAACAATGTTATAACATCAACATCACTGATGAACTGGGGCCATAACTGTGGGTGACATCTTGGGGACAAGCTTCAGATCTGCTTCCAACCCCTGGCTCTTCATGTCATCGAAGACGCGAAACGCGGAAGACCATTGCCTGAGCGGAACACAGCGGTGCGGATCACGGTGGGAAGGAACTGTCATTGAACGGAACTTCAAAAATGATACAGGAGCGCTGGAAGGTTATAAGGAGATCTTATAATGATCATGTGGATTATATAAATCACTGGAGGGGGTAGAACTTAGATAGATGAATTAACTTGCCATAGAATGAATATCCGTGAGCGAGGTTCAAGGATATGAACCAAATGATACTCTTGCTGCTTGTTGCTGCTTAGGAATGGTGTAGTGATCTGATTCATAACTATCCATAACCATCACCAACAATCCCATTCCCATTCCCTCAGCACCACTAAGTACTTATGGTCAAATGCCCTGTCTCTGCTGCATTCATCAAACCAAATTTCAAGCTGAATGATCACAATTATTTTTTGGTCAAACTATTGAATGTTCCGGGCAAGGAAAACAACAACCAACATCAACCATGGTTTGCACCTCAATTTTCGTTCAAAACGTGAATTTCAGGCAGGCTTGAAGTGGAAGGATAAACATGTTTATCAGACTAACGACATATCATGTTACGCATGCACCCATTACATATGGTTCTTATATCTATGACCCTCTATCGGGTAGTGAGAAGTATTGTATGACGCGACACAGGAAGGCACTCATCGTGATCAACGGATTCGCACGGATGCTTTCAAACCCAAAAGTCAACAATCAATAGGGATGGTTTGATGCCGGAAGAAAAATCACAACAACCATACATATATATATATATATATATAATATAATATATATATATATACGTGTGTGTATGTGTCTGAGAATTAGGTATAGCCGACCAGAATGGCAGAGTAATCGCGAACATGATGATCAATTTTTTGAAATTAAGTTTGATTCTCTATGGTAACCCACATCCCTGTTCATTGTCAATCTTGGATACCCTGCAAAAAAAAACGGGTGAGATCTGGTTAGTAGATATTCCGGCAAAAGATTGAAGGATTCAACTACCCATCCAAGGTTGACCTAGTGCTTGACTCAGGTACGACCCCTTCTCACAGGCACTGATTGCTGTGCTGCAACTGATGATATTTGGTTGCAGCATCTCAGCCTCGCGTGGCCAAAGATCATGTGCAAGGGTGAGGTTCCCGGCGTTCCCGGTTGCGGAATCACAAAGTTGACGCACATGACTTGGTTTGGTGTATGGGAGATAACCATACTGTGGATGGAAGAAATCCTGTATCACCTTGGATGGTTGAAACCCTATAAATAATGGAATAAACCACCTACCGGATTCTTCAAAAGAAACAGCCATCCTCCTACATGTTGTCACATCACACCTGATCCCCCCATGCCCCCTTGATCAATGCTGTTGCCCAATGCATGCCGGCATCCGAACCGAAATGGCTGTTTTTTTGGGAGGCCTTTCCAAGTAAAGCGCTGTAACAACATTGAATTGGGCGTAATGAGTGTGACAGGATGGCTGTTTTTTTGAAGAACCCGGTATCAACTGGTGCAGGATTTCTTCCATCCACCGTAGTTAATGGGTTTGGAAACCAAGTTCGAACTGGGGGGCCTCTGTAGATAGAGCTACATCACTTCAGATTCCAAGTCTGGGAATCCAACTTCCCAACCTGAGAAGGGTTATCATCAGGAATGGTAAAAAAGCACATCAAACCAGTTTGCAAATCCAACACCAACAGTATAAATCATCAACCAAACTTTTTGTTGTGAATTAGATTCGTCTATTTTGCTAATATCAATCTGCTAGCAGCTCATGCCCCATGAATCCCCATGATACAACCATCAGTCATCATCTCTGGTTCAAATCCATTCATTACTCATTTGTTCGTGAATGTGACTATTCAATAAGGGCTGCATCTGGCGCTTTATGGACCACGAAGTTGCTGCATCCTATGTGGTCCAGGGTTCACTAGGGGATAGAACGATCATGTTGCTTTGTTCGCTATCGGTCTACTAACAATCCCACAGCAATTAGAATCCTTTCTTTCCAGGTGATGGTCACCAAACATACCCAAACTATAAGTTGGTCTATAAACTCATCTAGCTGTAGGTATGTCCAGCAAAAATCCAATCGCTAGCCTACTTGCAAAGCAACAGCAACCAATCCTTTGGGGGCGCCTTCCTGCACTATTGTTTATTTCAGACAGATCCATCATCATCATCATCATCATCGTCTAATGACGACGACGACGACGACGACGATGACGACGACGACGCTGGCGACGACGACGACGACGCTGGCGACGACGACGACGACGACCACAACAACAACAACAACAACAACAACAGCAACAACAGCAACAACAGCAACAACAGCAACAACAGCAAC
>Ga0126342_10002884_pt1 | contig 27629 bp, 22 predicted proteins | sample Cyp1metagenome_FD_92528 | JGI IMG/M metagenome (GOLD analysis project Ga0126342, IMG submission 92528) | Coral microbial communities from Lord Howe Island, Old Settlement Bay, Australia - Cyphastrea 1 metagenome | ecosystem: Host-associated > Invertebrates > Cnidaria > Coral ... | reverse complement strand
TTTTTGGGTTTTTTTTTTTTTTCGGGTGAGTTTTTTTTTTTTTTCGGATTCCTGTTCCCTTATATTTGCAGCATTTAGGCGTGGGGGAGTTGTGGTGAAAGGTGGTTGAACGGTTGAAGGTCTTGTTGTTGTTGTTGTGGTTGTTGTTGTTGCTGCTTTTGTTTTTGTTTTTGTTTTTGTTGTTGTTGTTGTTGTCTTCTTCTTCTTCTTCTTGTTGTTGTTCCTCTTCTTCTTCGTGTTCTTCGCGTTCTTCTTGTTCTTTTTGTCATTGTCGTTGTCGTTCTTTTGTCTGGGGGGTGGGGGGGGGTAAGGGGTTTGAAGGTTATAGATGATGCTGATGCTGATGCTGTTGCTGTTGGTGTTGCTGTTGGTGTTGCTGTTGTTGTTGCTGTGGTTGTGGTTGTGGTTTATGTTGTTGTCGTGAAGAGAAGAGAAGAGAAGAGAAGAGAAGAGAAGAGAAGAGAAGGGAAGGGAAGAGAAGAGCAAGAGCAAGAAACTCAGCCCATCTCATCCAGAGACTACACAGAGGAAGAGAGACGAGCACATCGCATGATAGCACCCAAGCAGAAAGGAGAGAAGCATCCAGGCGCAGGCGAAGAACAGGGAAGAAACAAAGAAGCCAACAACATTAAAGATGTACAAGGGTTAAAGAACCAGGAACATATTTGCTAGGGTCAAAACATGGTATATAATGTATGACCATCCATCTCATGATGGCAATCCTTATCATGGGCATACAAATCCCTATGAATGGATTCATGACAAATTGCTTTTATGGGAAAGTAACCCATGTTTTTGCCATGGCACATCAAACACAAAAAAGTAGAGAAATAAAAACAAAACACCAAAGCAAAACAGAAAGACCCAGAGAAAAAGAAAAGCAGAGAAACGAAAGCAGACAAGCTGAGAAGCAAAGAAGCAGCAAAAAGCAGAAAAGCAAAAAGAAAAGAAACGCGGAAAACACAACGGATAAGCAGAGAAGCAAAGAAGCGGAAAAGCAGAGAAGCAAAGACGCAGAGAAGCAAAGAAGCAGAAAAGCAGAGAAGCAAAGAAGCAGAGAAGCAAAGAAGCAGAAAAGCAGAAGAAGCAGAAGAAGCAAAAAAGAAGAAAAGCAGAGAAGCAGAAAAGCAAAGAAGCAAAAAAGCAGAAAAGCAGAAAAGATGCAGAAAAGCAAGCAAGCAGAGAAGCAAAGAGGAATAATTGAAGCAGTAAAATTAAAGCGAAAAAAACAACTAAAAGGCACCCAAAAGCAGAAAGCAATGGAAGATGTAACTAAAAGGACGAAGCAAAATCCCCAAACCCACCCGAAAAAAAAAAAGCTAAAATAAATCCCTTCCCCAACAATTTTGAGGTTCGTTGGGCTCCATTCATCGCTCCCCTGGGCTGTGTAAAAATGGTTGCATCCAACTCACCAGTGGCTCCGGATCAAGTCGCGAAACATCGGACACAAATCATCAACCGAACAAAGCTTTACCACCCCCAACAACAAGCAAGTTCCACCCAGGTATTCAGTAACTCAGTATCCCCCCTGCGGGTCCTGGTAACATGGGAATTCGCCAGCGTTCCTACAGCGAACTGCCCGGGCTTTTGTGTGACAGGGTCCGGGTTGGGTTTCATGAGTCAAAATATGTCGTGTAGGCAGTGATCAAATGTGTGCCAATCTTAGGTAGTTGCCCTGCAACAAAAGAATTCTTTGTGGATAGGTAATTATGGTTTGTTGTCCGCATGGAAACAGGTGAATATCAATCCAGCAACCAATCACAGGGCGCTGAAGTCTGAAGTAGGTTGGATGTTGTGAATTCAGAGCGTCAAGCAAGGGTGCTTGCTAGTGTTTGCCTACAAGCCTTCATTGGGCTGCGAGCCATTGTGACATGGTCATCTTTTCGATCTCTGATGGACAAGCACATGCCCCATATCATAGTCAGGCATGTACGTGTGCTTACCAATATTGACCATCATGAAGAACCGTCATGTATACATATACACATGCTGTAAATATACATATATATGTATATATATATATAAATATATGTATATATATACATATACATGTATATGTATATATATATATAAATGTAAATAAATATATATGTAAATATATATACATATATATATATATATATGTGTGGGTGCATATGTGCATATATGGACGCATGTGAATACAATGAATAATATATATATATATATATTCTCTACATTTGTTTTTAATGAATATAGAATATGATTTTCAATGAATTAGAAAAAATAGATAAATATATAGATAGATAGACAGATAAATAGATAAGATGAGATAAGATAAGATTGGATTAGATTAGACAGACAAACAAATAGATAGATACGTGCCAATGACTGCAATTGAAATGGAATATGCAGAAAGTATATACAGTATTTATTTCCATATTTCTATATAATATATATAATATAATATAATATAATATATATATATATAATATATAATATATAATATATATACAATATAATATATATATATATATATATATATATATATCATGTTGCTTTCATAGAACCATAGCAGGTCCCATGGTCCGGACATTTTTCACGTGCCAAGTGGCCAGGTCATCTGCAGCCAAACGTCGAGAACATTCCAAGGACCTCGGAGCGTCTTTTTTCACTATAGAAATGTGGGTTTCTTAATAAGGGGATCCTCAAGTCATCATAGGTTTCATGATCTAAAATGATGTCGAACTTTGGATGATTAGTTTCACTAGAATGGTCTTTGGATGATTTCGGGGCACCCCCATAGGAAACCTCCAAATTGAGCTGCAGGTATCTGAACAAAAAGGAGCTTTAGAACCAAAAATCTGGAGAAAAACTCAAAACACACCTGACGTATTGCCACATGAAGGATCTTTGACCATAATTTTGGATCTTGCTCCATACAGAGCTTGCGATTGGTGTAAGCTAAAAGATGCTAAAAGTAGGTGCCGTGCTCACCATCAGAGGCTCAATCACAATTCAGTCGGCACCGTCCTTCAAATCAAAACCAGGGATTTGAATGGCATTACCCTCTGGTAAACTAACATAACTATGGAAAATCACAATTTTCATGGGAAAACTCAGTATAAATGGCAATTTTCAATAGCTATTTTGACATAACCAAAGGTAAACATCTGGTCAATCATGGCCAACCAGAAACTCTGATGGCGCCGTCCTGAAGTATCTGGCCACACCGGGGTGGTCGTGGCATTGCAATACTGGGCTGCTTTCACGGCCTCAGCACGTGCCTTTCGGGTCTCCTCCCTTTCCTTGTTGACAAAGATCTTGCTGGTAATCTTGATGGAACCACGGGCTGCATCCATGGTACCAATGCTTCCCTCACCACCAATATTTGGGGCGCTTGAGCGCCTCGTTGTAATGGCGTGAGGCATCCTCAGCCTCCGCTGCCGCACAGCTTTCAGCTTTCGTTCTCTGCTCCCCCTCAAGCATCCGAGTGAAGAATTTCTGGAGAACGTCGGCAATAACTTCTCGAACCAGGGATGGACACAACATGACACAACTATATAATTGATCAATAAATTGATACAAATAAAAAATTGCTGGCAAATATCTGCGGGGAGCTCTGCTAAGGATGCCCAAAGATCAGTGATCTGAGTTTGAACCCCACCTCCGCTTTTTGTGAAACATCTTGTTTGCCAAACATACAAAGCCGAGTCCTGACCTCAAGCGGATTTCACCTCCAAAAAAAATTATAATATACATATCATAATTCGCCACTGCTAATCGCCTGACTTAGCTCTTTTCCTTGTTGTGTAGCGTCAATTTTTCGGGAACCGAAGAAAATTGGGTTCCATTGGAGTTGCCCAATAAAATCCAATAAATACATCCATAAAATATCATACAATACCCCTCCTGTATGTGTTTCCTAGAGAAAATTGTGGACATTTTCCCCCCTTTCTGGAGCCCCTTGCAGCTGGGTTCCAGGCCATTGAGGGGTGAAACTGCAACTCTCAAAGGCCTGGGCGGAAGCGCAAGGTTTCTGGCGGTTTCGAGGGATCCATCGGGAGCCCATTTCATCCAACATTTCTATCATGTTTTGTTTCTAATGTTGAATAGTGTATGAAAACTATGGCAACTGTGGTTTATGATGATTAATCTATGGTTTATGGTTTTGATTTTCAGGTGAACAAAAAGGCATTTCACCAGCCGGGTAACCAACTTTTGCTGTACCAACTGATCCGAAATGCAGCTGGCTTTTGCTTGGTGAAGTCATGAGGGTTTCACTCATCCCAACATTGACCCTGAACATGAAAAAAATTACCATCCGGTAGTTTAGCATATTTATAGCCCTTTGCGATGGAGAATCTCTGTTTGAATAGGTATCGGTATAAATCGTCTGTAAACAGACCATGGCTTCCATAGAAACCTGCTAACTGAGAAGAGGATACGAAAAAAACATGTGGTCAACCCAACAATCAACCATCCCCAAGTCACCATAAATGGGTTGCAACCATCCCCAAGTGGTAGGTTTAATGGGCGTCCGCTTTGAGCAGCCCAGCCAGGTAGCGCAAGCGCAACAACACCTGCGATCGCGAATGAAACGCGACATTTTTTTGCATCACATGAAGACATAAAATCATATCATAGATATAGAAGATGAATATATAGTATGATATAGTTATAAAATGTTTTAAAAAACATATCAAATCATAGTCACATTGAAGATATAGATGCATTCAAGTAGAGTGACTGGCACAATACGCAGTATGATTAATTGAGACAATATCCCAAATATAATGTATGATGAATGAGGCATTGTCCAACATATGTGGGGACGGGCATTCACCACAAGAACCAAGAGCAGGAGAGTTGTTTGCAATCTTGGTTCTTGGTTCCACGATGTTGCAGGGATACACCGGTACATACTAGTTACTAGTACATGCCTCTGCTCAGCCAATATCCTTCAAAGGAGCTCAATATTGCTCGTAGAGAGACCTTCAACATATGCTAACATGCAGAAAAAGGCAGGTATAGCATTTGAATAAAAGGCTTCTCCCATTTCAAACAAGAACCCTCTTATGTATGCAATATCTGATTTTTGTACAATAGTTGTTGTCCTCAGAGCATGGTATTCCTTGAAGAGAATGTTGTGAGTGCGTGTGGAACATGACGCACAAAAAAGAGCAGCATCTCTTGGAAAGGAGCGCAATAAATACAGGCGGACACTATTACTATTTCAAATCAGAAAGCTCTGATGTATACAATGCAATATGTATATATATATATATTATATTGAAAGTATGGCATTCCATGATGGCATACGTGTGTGAAATAGTTCCTTCAAAACATGCAGCATCTCTGTGAAAAGAGTGCAACATTCTCTGAAGTCATCAATCAGCCTTGGGCTCATATTCAGAGGGATCTCGTTCAGAAATGGATTGCTGTAGGGTAATCCACACTGCAGTAAAGCAGTGGAATTCTGGAGCAAAACTAAAGAACATGACAGAACATCCGCCTCGGTGCCCCAGTTCTTGATTTTTTTTTACTTGTAATGGTTTATCTATTTAGTATCATTTTTCAAATCTATTCTTACAGTAATTATCTATAATTTATATTTGTTTATTTTCATGTCTAAAATATACTTTTGACTATTTATCTTTATTGTGTTTTCATGTTTTTCTCAGTTTTGGAAGGCAATTGAAGGAAAATCCAGTTGGCCACAGTACCCCCAAGAATTGCTTGTTTCTTTTTGTTTTAAAAGTATCTTTGGTTTTTCATTTTTTTTTGTATTTTTTGTATGTTCCATATTGTTCCATTACTTTTACCTAGATTGTCATTATTTCTGCGTATTTTTAACGCCATGGCATTACCACCTTCTATGTTTTCAGTCTCCATTGTGATCCCTCCTGATTAGACTCCCTGTTTGCAAAGTGGTATCCTTTTGTGTATGTAGTAGTCGGTTGAAAAAGTATGGTATTCAGTATTCATTCCTTGAAGTTGTGTTGTGCAAAACCCCCTTCGAATTGAGGGAACATCTCTGAAATGATGAAAATATTGATTCAACAGAGTGCAACATACCTTGAATGAAGTCCCTCCTTTAAAGGCACAGTTGTCATTTCAAACAAAAGAGTACAGTTGAGGAGAGCTGAACTTACTCAATGGGATTGCTACATCTATTGAGAAAGGCAATGCGCATGTTGCAGGAATGTTGCACACTAATTACAAGCAAAAAAAATGTTTTTGAAGGAAAGCAAATCTTTTGAAGGAAAGCAAATCTTTTCAAGGAATGCTGCATTCATGGATTGAACACTGAGAAGTATTCCCTTTTCAAATGGGATACTGTACCATTTAAGGACTAGATATTATGAAAAGAAGACTGTGCTTCTGTAGCCGCTTCTTTTACAGATTTTACAGGAATGCTTCACATCTTGCCTTGATGTAAGGTTTACTTCTGTTTGCTTTTTGAAACTATTTCAAGATAGCATTCTGAACCACTAACCTGACCAGTATTAACCATCAATCTCCATTGTTACCCAGCAAAATCAACCATCAGTACTACCCTCTGGTAATTTAACATAGCTATTGAACATGGCCATTTATAGTGAGTTTTCCCAATAAAAATGACCATTTTCAATAGCTATGTTAAATTACCAGAGGGTAACCACGAAGAAAACCTTGGCCGCAGATTGATTCCTCCCACGGTCCCCTTAGATCCCCTTAGATTCCGCCTTGCCGTCATAGGCGAAACAAATCTCCGAGCCCGGCAGTAGCCGTGCAGCACCGCCCGCACCTGTCCAGGTGTTCAACTGCCGAAAAAGCACGAAGGGATGAGGGGAAAAAACAGGTAGCCTCTCGTAATATCCCCTAATCAAACGTGGCTTGCTGGAAAATCCACCATTGTAAAAATTTCATCGCTTCCCTAAATACGTTTAAGTTTAAAATTCTGAAATCAAGAGGTTTAATTGGAGCTTCCCTAAATATTGTGAGGTTGGTTTCTTCAATACTTTAAGCCTAGACTAGGTATAGTGTGTTCCATTAACCTAACCATTAAACACTTAGTTGGATTCGTCACACTCAAACAATCCCTGCTATGATCCACTTTTCTACATACATTTTTTCCCTTGAGATATTGAGAACAACATTTCAACTGGGAGACAACTTTACCTCTTGGCTCACTGGGGGTGGCAAGAGGTCGTCCAGTTGTAATTTCAAAACGGCCCAGAACAGCTGTGGTTTTCAACAGCAAACATTCACCTGGCGGCCAGGGAAGCACAGCAGTGGAATGTGGACTGAGGGCAATCCGAGGGATGAACCAACCAATTTTGGGCCGCCAAACCAACCATTCTCCAGTGATCAACGAAACGGCCCAGGTCACGGACCGGCCTTTTTCCACTTGCACGCCATCTACAAGCCTTGGCCAACAAGCAATGATGGGATTTCCAAATAAAGAAATACACACACACATATATGTATATATAATATTATATACATAATATGTGTTCTGTATAACCAATATAGCTAGGCTACGTCACATCATAAAACTGGCACAGTGGTAGATATGATGAGAGAAGCACAGCTGGAGGCATTGATCACCCCATTGTTTCACCTGGAATTTCTTCGTGTAGAAAGCCTAGGCCCTACTTACAAGAACCAAGGGAGTGGACATTCCCATGTGTTCGATAAGAAAGAGGTAGACATTATACAGCATACAGTAATATAAGTTAATATAAGAAACTCCAGAAAGGCAGGGAGGTCTCCTTTTTGCTTTCCATGGTTGTCGTCTCATCACTTCACCAAGAGACACAGGATTGGAGCCGCAGGCAACCAACTTTGCCTGGTATCGAAACACTGCTGGCGTGGAAACGCCAACCATTTGAGTGACCCCATAACAGACCAACCAAACCCAAATCCCTGCAGCTTTAAGTACTCACCCTGTAAATGGTGATTTATGATGATTTGAATCATGGATAGTTGTTTCTTTGATTTTAAGTATTTCGAGTCGTGATGACCATTGTGCATGATTCTCCAGTGCAATGCTCAGTTTCCAAATTGCATCCTGACCTTTTTTGATTGCGTCATCAATCATCATCTTTTCCATCTTACTTCTGTGGAAGGTCCTTCCAAAATGTGCAGGGATCTTCCACACAAACATGTCAGTTGACCACAGGCTTTCCTCAAGTATTGGCAACTTAAGACATCTGTCATAGTTTGATCAAAATTCATAAGGAACCACCTTTGGCTCTTCTGATTCTTGTATAATGCGGGTGGCTGGGGGTATGCCCTCGAGAAATTGCACAAAGAACTCCCGCAACTAGGTTTGGAGAATTATTCTTTCACAACATATTAGGCTAAGTGATGAAGTGGCTATGAATTGGGATTTGTGATTTGTTTCACAACCACATATTAATCCCAATTTGTGTTCATATGATAAGTGGCTGAATTGGGAGCTTTCAAAATCTCTCAGATTTCGCAATTTGCAGAGCTGAACACAGAGCCCCTTTTTTCGGCGCCTCTCCATTGGGATCCCAGTAGATCTGAGCGTCCGATTGGGTGAGGCTTCAGGATTTGCTACCAGGCTACCTTCAAAAAATCTTAAACACTTATATAAAACAAAAAAATGTCTTACTGTAGCTGCGATTTTTAAGACAGTGCCTGGTCTGAATTTGCACATCCTAGCTTCATCTAGTTTCAATTATATAATTTGGTTGGGAAAATCTAAGGCAACAAAAACAACATGCGGGGATGGCGATCCCTGGCCTCAATGGCTCTGCGTGAGATGCAGGCATGCCTAAGCGAAGTGCCATTCAAAACGGCCCAAACGAATGCGGAAACACATGGAAAATGGATGGAGAATTCATGGACAATGGATGGAAAATGGATGGAACATGAATGGAGAATTAATGGAAAATGGATGCAGTTGAACATAATGATGAACATCTAGGACCACTTCGCTTTGCTGCGTCCTGGTCTATTTCCCCTTCATCACATCACCAACCCACCGAAAGCATGGAAAGCAGATCACTATAGATCACTGGGCCGCCCAGGCTGTGGACAGGGGAGCCACGCCTCAAATAGGGCTTGTTGCAAATGTCTTCCCACCTGTGGCGAAGGTGGGAAGACGACTGGAAGGCGACTGTCCGCTGGATGTATTTTGATGATTCTTGATGTAATGCTGCGTAGATTTAAATCGAAATAATTGCAAAATGAAGATTGCTATTTTTTCCAGGTACCCTCTGGTTATATTAAAATAGCTATTGAAAATGGCCCATTTATATAGTGGATTTATATACCCATTAAAAATTGTGATTTTCCATGGTTATGACCATGGAACGTGTTTTCAGTCCACCCCGGGACCCCGCACCACTGCACAATGACCTGCCGGGCGTTGGAAAAAATGGGGGAAAACGACCATCTGCTCCAATCAGCACATTCTGAGCCAGTTGGATATCCATGAGTTATGATATAAGCCATTTCAGCCAGTTGGACAAGGACAAACCAGGATTTTTTTAAACAAAAAGATGAAGCCACACACAAGCATGGCCCGCCATGCTTGTTTCCCCCTGATGTTTCATTTATTTTTCAACCGATGACATCAATTCATATCAATTCCCCATGGAAAATTTGCCATTTGTAGTGTAGATGGTTTTACCCATCAAAAGCCAAGGCGATGGACCAAAATCCATGAACAAGGTCGGAATGCCCACAATAGTTTCAAAATGTTTCAATATCCACATTTAGCTGATTGGTCTAGATTTTGTTTCATACTGGACACAAACAGCAGCGGACAAAACTAGGGGGGCCTTTATTTCTTGACCAAATTCTTGCACACACGTAAAAAAGGAAACATCCGACATGATGTCGGCCCATTTTTTGCTTTTGTACAAACTAATGCAAAAGGACAACTATATAATATTTGGCTCTGGCACATGGAAACTGTCGTTGCGGCCAAGCTCGGTCTGGTTTGAAACTATAATATATATATATATATATTAGAAATTAGCCACTGTGACCATGCCATGTGAATCGACATGAATCGACCAATGTCCTCCAGCAATCAAACATGGAAAGCGGAAATGAGCAAATGGGAGGCTCAGCTGCATAGATATGTGCACACAGATATCAATTGAAGGAAGTTTTCATTGCCATCCATTGCCCTATTTAGCTTGCCAAAGGCTAAAGTCGTGTAAAATCACAATTCTTGCGGGGTAAATCCCCCTATAATATAACATAATATAACATAATATAATATAATATAATATAAATAAATATATATATTTATTTATTTAGCCCTTGCATAAACCTTATAGATAAATATGTATAGATATATGTTTTAGGTACTTCCAATGCAAGGCTTCCTGAAATGGCCACATCGATGAATCCACGCGCCTTCGCTCACCAGTGGCAACCACCGCCTCAGCCACGGCATCCCATGGCCCTCAAAAGTGTCCATCACATCAGAGTTTCTTGGGAATATGCAAACATATACTGTATATATATATAATATATATATACATGATATATACATATATATAAATGTGAATATATATGATAATATATGTATATATATAATAATATATATATAATAATAAATAATAATATATGTGTGTGTATGCGTATAATATGCAAATTCATAATACTTGTAATACGGGATTATGTTGATTCTGATGTGGTTTTGTTTCCCTCTTTTGTTGGCTGTTAATGACCCTGTGATCTAGTGCATGAGGATATGGGAGGATCAATCCACCAAACTTCAGCGGAATCCACCATGGTATGGTACCCAGTAATGCTCCATGTATGGCAGACTTACCTGGTTGGTGGTTGAACCCTACCCCCCTGAAAAATATGACTTCGTCAGTTGGGATTATCATCCCAACTATTGGGGAAAATAAAATTAAGCAGTTACTTACTTGCCTCAATATTTGGTGTAACCGCAGTAAATCCGCTACACGGCAATGCCTCTCCCTCCGAGGCTCCCCGACCATTCAGAGGACAAGGCCTCCGAAAGGCTTCGACGGATGTCTTGGTTTAGTTAAATTTAGCTAGACTATTTTTTGGGGGAGAGTGTTGCCGCCTTTTTTGCCTCACATTATGTACTTAGTACAGGTAACTTACAAGTGCTTAGGCAGGTAGGAAAAAAATCTATGAATCTTTCCTATTGTGGCAACCGAGGCGAGACTGTTGATAGTCTCAAAATCTGTCGAACCAATGCCAGCCACTTGTGACACACACACATATATATATATATATACATGGGGTCGCTGAACCCATCCATGAATATAGGAGCGAAGAATGATTTTTTGACGAACAACATTAGTGTCGGCCTTAAACTTGGCTTGTCGATCCAACGAAACGTGTGATGTTAAATCTGGTACTTCAAATCCACCATGTTTCAGATTTTCAGGTCAAATAATGCTTAAATCATCTTATGTAAATCATGTTAAATCCATTGATATAAACTCTCAACCTAACCAGGTTGACATGGACATAGTCACCCAATCGCCGGTCACTTTCAATCCTCTAACCCAGGATGTTGAATTTCAACAACTGAGAATCCCCTAACTCAATGGTTTAACGGTCCCTAGTCCCTAGCTTTCACTCACCATCCGCGCCTCAATCTTGCAGGCGGCGGATTCCTGTAACTCTAACCTGGGAAAGTTCCAGACGATTTTCCATGGGATTTTTCCCATTTCCATGGTATCGCATTTCTATGTATGTAACCGTACCTATATTGCTAGTAGAAATACCTATGAAAATCGATATTTCTAGATATGTTCTATGTCTATTGTTAGTTATACCATGTTATACCAAAGAGTACCTTTCAGTTCAACGAAATCCTGTAGGATCTTATATGATTATGGACCAGTTCAATCTTCTGTAGGTTTGGATTGAACGACAACTAACCCCTGTATGACCAGGCGGCAGTCTAAGGATCTAATGCGGCAAACCCCCAAAACCATAAACCAACCACAATTTACCAGACATGGTGATTATCTCATATAAGAATATATAACCCATAGAAAATCCATCCTCAATACGCGGCTTACCATTGAGTTTACCACAGAAATTGATCCATGGTTGCTAACAGTAAACCAATAGGTCTAAGTGACCCACGGATTTACAGGTGAATCACTGGTTGATCATTAGAACCTTCCGGGTTGAGAATCCATGGATCATCACCCCGAGGGGCGTTTTGGCAGAAGTCAGATGAAGTTAGTTGGTTAAAACATGGTAAACCCAACAGTTTGCCAGTTACAACGGTCAGTTTCCCATGTTTTCTTGGATGATTAGGGATGATTGGGGGATCAGTTTGTGCGTTGAAACTTCAAACCGAGGAGTTTAACAGTTGAACGACCCAATAAATTGGGGCTTCCCGCAACTTCCCCTGGTTCCCCTGGGCTCCCAAGACACAAAGTGCCGCCCATCACAGCCATCCTGCGACCAAACTTGGGCATTTTAAGAACAACAGGAACTGCCCAGACTCAGCAAATCAATTGAATGCAGTATGTACAGCAGTATCAATCATTTGAATATTTTGAATATTGATATTGATGATACTTTTTGAATATTGGTACAGTAGTATCCATGGTATTGATATTTGATATTGATGATATCTTGATATTCAATATCATCCATCCCCTGCTGTGTACCAATTGAAGTTATCTCAATGAAATCCCGCAGAGGTTGGCTGACCCACCTCCACCACCAGCGGCTTTGTTTCAGACCTCGCGCCAGGCGCGTTTCTGCTTGGGTGCCATTCTTCCTTGACGCCTTCGAAGTAAATGTGATTTCAGTGGGTTGAAGTAAGACTTGAAAAAAAAACGAAAATATGGGATGCACTAAATATGAGTTATTTGACTTGAAATAGTCTTGACATGTCTTGATCGCATTGAATACTAGTGATTTATCGAAAACATTAGAGCATTTCAGAACTCTCTGGACATTGAGTAAGGCTTGAAATAAACAAGTCTACTGGAAGCAGCAGAAGTTCCTTGACAAATGGGGAGTATTTGATCAACAGCCCAAGGAAGAAAATCCTGAGCTGGTCAATTGAGGGAGGACCCCCTATCATTGATAAACCAGAGGTTGTTCATCCGGGGTCATGACTGAAACAAAATCGGCGCATGGCGCCATCTTCAGGGATCAACAGTCATCCCAACAGCCAATGGATTGGTTTAAGGGAACCCCCCCTGCCCTTACCCTCTGGTAATTTAACATAGCTATTGAAAATGGCTATTTATAGTGGATTTTCCCATTGAAAATGGTGGATCTTTCCATAGCTATGGTAGTTTACCAGAGGGTACCAATCCATTGAATATCCCAAAGGTCCCTCTCTCCGGGCGTTTTCGTCATATCGTTTCTCGTTTGCTGCGACAGCAATCGCGCGGCCGACGGGGCACAGCACAAAGCGTTGGGCGGCCGGAACTGGCCATCCCTTTTGACAAAAACCTGGGTTGGCCATCTCTTACGCAGCGTTTTTTCAAGGTTGTTCATTTGGCAGTTTTCACCGACACCCTTTGACACTGAGATTCTGCGTGATTCATTGTAAATTTTAAATCATCGAATCATTGTTTCAGGTCACTCTGACCCACAGAGTTTTTAGGTGAGTTGGCCCCGAGCGGTTCGCATCTCTAAAAAGTTCGGCTGCCACCGGCTCAGGCATGGGTTTTTTTGGCCTTGGGATGCGAGGCACAGAAAATCAGTGTGGAAACGTAAGACAAGCCAGGTATATATGCATATAGCAACGCTTCAAAACAAGAAAGGTCATTATGATATTGAGTATATATGAGTTCATATTGAATGGGGGTTGAATGGGGGTTCATATATGTATTATGATATTGAGTATATGAGTTCACTATTTTGGGATTGAATGGGGGTTGCCATATTGCAAGTGTTGCCATGCAAAATTGCTGGACGCTGTTCACAGCCATCCCATTGATGGGGGTATCGAGATAGACACGCATTTTTGGGATGGTAACCAACAACTTGCATGAATGAAAAAAGGATTATGGAGATATGATGAGATATGCATATGCAATATGTCTAATTATGTATATGCCAAACAACAATTTGTCTTTCAAATATCTCATGCCCCCGGGCCCCGAACCGAACCAGCAGTCTTCCCACAACAAAGCAGTTCATGACATGATGAGGTCAGGCGAACTATGTGCCAAGCACCTTATGACCAATTCTTTGAGTGAATGTCTTGCACATCATAATTTCAAACCAACTTTGCTTTGCATCACTTCCCCATGCTGACGCTGATACACCATACCACGAATGCATGCATGCATTGTATTTACATGTATTTACATTAGTTATCATCAGTCACGTTCCTTTAGGTCATGTTAGGATATATTAGGGAGAAATGTTGGTGTATTAGAATGGGTCCAAACCCTGGTGCCGTGATGAACATCCAGAACAAATGAGCACGCTTGACTTGTTGGCTGAAGAACTGGTACTTTATGGATCTTTATGGTACATTGTCATTGTGTTTCTTGGTTTCATGTTTTTTTTTTGCTGGCAAACCAACCAATGATCAAATCCAAAGTTGTTTTGCTTACATCCCGGCGTAGCTTACGGTGACATCATGTTACATCCCAAAATTTATCAAGGTTCAATCGCAATTCCTCAGCATGTTTTCTACATTGTTAAGTTGGTCATAGATCCCACCATATCATATTAATACCCCATGACTGGTTTGAAAGCCATCCCCAAATTTGTTGATAAACCAGGTTTTTTTTATTAAAAAAAACATGATATTCCTAGTGTAACCTCCATTTAGTTCGCACATTTCCCTGCCACCTTTGCCGCCCGGCAGCGGGTCAAAGACCTTTGCTGACCTTGGGTCCATCGCCCATCTGCGTCCCTTTGCCATCGCCATCCACACCTGACGCTAAAGGCGGCGGCGGCGTTGCGTGGCGTTGCGTTGCGTATCGTAGCGTAGATTGATATGTAATAGTATATGGTCGGTTGTATATGATATATATAATTATAGAAATCTATATAATAATATATATATATATATATGTTTATACATGTGTGTGTGTGTCCGTAAATTTTGGATAAATGGGTTCTGAATCCATAGCTGTTTATATCAACAGGCTTAAACAAGTTCAAAGCCAACAATGGCATACCCTCTGGTAAACTAACATAGCTATTGAAAATGACCATTTATAGTGGATTTTCCCATCAAACATTGTGATTTTCCATAGTTATGTAAACGTTTGCCAGAGGGTTTGCCTATAGGAAATGGTGGTTTTTGGAGCCCAGTTGTCCGGTTCCAGCCATAGCTCGGAACCAACATATTTTTGCCACATTTTCCATATCAAAAAAGCCACATTTGAATCATTTTTGGGCATGTCCCAATTTGGATCACCCTAAAAAAGCGCAGAAGTTTCGTTCAGCCGTGGCACCCAAGCCGAAGGCATACAACCTGAAGGGAAGGACGACTGCTGACTGATGACCCGACTGGGGGAAGAAACATCCATAGAAACCAGCTATGACTGGATGGGTAGCGTTTGGCACCAGGGCCTCGGCTCATTGAGGTTGGGCCTCCAAGTCATGTAGAAATCGGTTGAACATGGGGCTGGCTTCCACGAAATTCACTATAGATTGGCTACCAAAATGATTGCAAAGTTGAATGAACGGGTAGGTTCAAAGGTGCAAACCCTTAAGGCACTCAAAAAGCCAAGTCAACAAATCAAAACACATCTGAACATGTTCTGTTCCTTATGTCCATCCACCTACGCCTCATCATCCGATCATGTACTGTATATGAAACACATCGCACCATTACAACCTATACTGATGCCTCGTTGAGGGTCTCGCCAGTTAACAAACGTAGTGATCCCCCTCTCATAATTATTATTCAAGGGGACACCATATTCATCTCTATAATCACTCTATAACTGGTTGGTGGTTTTAACCATCTTGACAAAATTTGTCAATGGGAAGGATTATCCCATATATAGTATTATGGAAAATAAACAATTGTTTGAAACCACCAACCAGATAACCATCTAAAGCCATTTAAAAGCGATCAACAGATCGTCCTTTTCCTGCCTTACGCCAAGCGGCTCAGGAGGTCTCTTGACCACGACCACCTTGGGTCTAAGCGAATCGATCCAATCCAAAAAGGCCTGCCTGGGCCGATGGCTGGGAGAATGGACTGGAAACCGGTAACAAAAACCATGAGACATGGCTAAAAGGATGGCAAAATAAGATGCTTAACTTACCATTAAAATCACGGAAACATGGGTAGACGCATCAGATTCATCCAATATATAGAGATATATTCTATTGTGTGTACGGTATATCAGAATGCGGTTTGAAATTAGCCACATTTTACCCATGCTTCCAGTTTCTTGGATGATATATTCCTTTTAGATTCCTGATATATCCCACATTCAGGCGTGTCCCACATATATATATACACAAACTGTATATGTGTGAGCTTGTGGAAAGGTGTATACCTCCAATTGAATTGCCATTGAATGGGGGTAACGAGGATTAACTAATAGATTTGGGGGGTCGACTCTATCCCAATTATTCCAACATGTGGTGATTTTTGGATGAAGGTGATCAAAATCAATGGATTGTTTTTTGCGGGAAAATTACCGGAAAAGCCCACATTTAAGGGGAAAATCTATGGTTTCCGGTTAAGAAACCATAGATTTTCCATGATTTTCCCATGAAATGTGGGGCTTTCCTGTAAATTTTCTCCCACGATTCACCGCAAAAACCGAGGCACTTGGTCCTGTCACCAATCTTCGAGGGTCTGACCTGGCAAGCTTTTAGGGCGGATGGGAAATGAGGATTTATACTGTATATATGATTTATGTAGCTAAAAATATAGATGTTCATTAGCTAAAGATCTAGATTTCAGAGCCAAATCATATCAAATAATCAAATATATGTTCAACAAGGTTTGACACAGCATAATGGTTGTGTGGATGTTTTTTTTGATATGGACCAGGGATTCTGGAATATTTATAAAAAAGAAATGGTTTCAGGAGCAAACCACATTTTTGAACTGCAAATGCAGTTGTCTGGAACCACCTTGGAATTCCACCTACCGTTTCTCAACCCACTGCATCATTTCTTCCCCCAAAATATCCAAAGTGTGCAATCACTATCCTCTTGATTTGTGTTCACCTCAACTTCCCCACATCAAACTAACATGTGTGATTATTTTGACATATGTTGACAAATAGATGATGATAGATGTAGATAAATACCTTGATTCTATCCATATGTAATCAGATATAACGACTCACACACACACATATATATATATATATATATTTGTATATATTATACACATAATAATGCATATACATATTCTTTCTGTGCCTTCAAAACCTAATTATCCTTCACCCGGGGCATCCGGGGCACCGCCAGGTGCTGGATGTTGTTCTTATCCTCATCCACAGCTTCCACCACCACCAAGGCATCCGGTTCGCAGGGTGGTACGATGTAGAAACCTCACGACGAGCCACAGAGAAAACGCAGAGAAAAAACCATGGCATAGATTTTAAGCATGGTATGATGTTAATAAGATGTTTATTGATTTTAATGTTTGTGGTTGATGTTGATGGCATTTGCGGCATTTCTTTTAAGCATTCAATTACTGAACTACCATGTTTGTCCAGTGCACTCCATGACTATGTTCTATCCGTTCTGGATGATGGGGATCCAGACCTGGTCCTCGGTCCTCTTCGGAATGGCACAGGCCCCAAATAGTCCAGCCCTGCAATGTCAACCGTCTGCCACCCCTAAAAAAATAAGGTTACCCTCTGGTAAACTGTCACATAACTATGGAAAATCACAATTTTTCATGTGGGGTGTCGGGGTTGGAAGCGAAGAGACGACACAACAGAGCGGAGAGCTGGCATCCATCACATCCCAGCATCAGTGAATCCAGCTTTTCAAGACATAGATGTATTTATATATATATACATATTAATGTTAATATTAATATTTATATAATATTGATATTCATATACAAGTCATTATACACCATTATAAACCAGTAACCAGTATAAACCATGATAACCCTGATAACCTAGATCAAACCCAAAAAAAAACATCAAAAAACGACAGACCTCAGTCCCAGCCTTCTTCATCTCAGTGGCACTCAGGTTCAACAACATATCCTTCTGTTCATCGTCTGCCTGGTGATGGTCATCACGGCCGAGCTCCGCAGCGAAATTCATGTATTGACATTGCTGCAAAATGTGAACATGTCAAACTTGCGCTGAAATTGCATGATGTAATTACATTAATATTACATGAGTGACTCGAAAAAAAAACAGTTACCACATGTTACCATAGGGTTCCTTGCTGCGTGACTTTCGGTCGACCCTGTTCGAACGCCTCATCCTCTGCCCAAGATGCAAAGAGCTCGGACGCCTTTTTCTTCGGTGTGACCTCATTATCGTGCCTGGTGGTCCCCAAAACAGTGGGCCCTGCGAGCACCAAGAAGAAAGGACCAATCAAAGGGACCCAATCTTTGGCTTATGTTATTTTTTAGTTATATCTGGAATGGCTATGAAATTAACAGATCTTTGAAGCCATGTGGGACCAACAGATCCATCACTAAGCCATAGGGATTCCATGTCCATGCTTACATGGTCATGCTTACGTGGTCTTGACGTATATGGGGTCCTCACAATGCACCAACATGACGTTCAATGTTTAATCCCAACCACTACTCATGGATGGAAAATGCCACATGTTATCCATGTTTCGCCTCAATGGAGTGGAGGTCCATTGATTTTGAGGTCCCCCAAAAAGCAGATTTGATGATTGGGTTGGTGTCTGGTGGTTGATTTCAACATAATTTGCCAGGGATACTTAAATCCCACAGAAAATGGAGACATTTCTGAATACATATGAATACATATGAATACATAGGGCAAAGCGGCTTGACATGACTTGACCACCTTCCAGGATGTTGAATATTATCATGAATTACCCTCTGGTAATTTAACATAGCTATTGAAAATGGCCATTTATAGTGGAATTACCCATTAAAAATGGTGATTTTCCATAGCTATGTTAAATTACCAGAGGGTATCATGAATTATCTATCATCTTTGTAGTCACTATCTGCCATGATCTCAACTAGAGTTTTTTTTTGCTCCCCACAACTCCAGGAAAACCAAGATCAAGATGATCAAGGCACCCAACAACAGCACACCGAATCTTCCAAGGACTTCTTGGGTGGTAACTCATTCTCCATCTCCTCATAGAGTTCATCATCATCCACGGCTGGGAACAGCCAACTGCCTCCCTGGGGGATGGTTTTGCCATCCCGGGCGTTGATGGGACGCTGTGCCCTCCGCCCCACCCGGCCGCGGCTGCCGCGGCGGCCGCGCAGCACCCGGCCACGGCTCAGGTGTCCTGCCACGGCCAGCGTCAGGCAGAGGCCCAGCGCCCGTGGAGCCGCGGCAGGCGCCGCATGGAGAGCTGCCCCGGACGAAGGCACCGGGGTGCACGGGGCGGAGGTCACCCCGGGGAGGAGGAAGGTCGCCATGGTTAAGCTGAGAGCCAAAGAATTGCGAAGGGAAGGAACATTTGAAAATATCAATGGATTTCAATGGCAAAGCCTCCATCTGGGGTATGGGTATGGCTTCAAGTAGTATGTAACCCATCTAACACCTGAGGTTTTGGGTGTATTACCATGTATTACCCACACAACCTCAAAGATTTGGTGGCTGTCAATGGTACAACATCTGCTGGCATTCTTTTTGGCCCTCACAACACTATACAATATTTCTTTTGGTGTCGGCCACAAAACCCATACTAAAACTAGCAACATCTAGATACTTCACAGTCACAATGAAATCCCAAATTTGCCTTATATAACACCTTTTCTATTATTCCCTTATATTCCCTTACTAAAATTGTCCGTGGATGACCATCACAGGGATGCAAAAGGCAATCAAATCAAAATACATAGGCGAAGCCCCTGAAGCAAAGATCGGCTGAACTCTTGATTAATCAATGCTGAATCTCAAACACTTTTTGGGATTTTGGGGTCTTGATGGAGGTTCTGCAATGGTGAAGTGAACGGGAAATCGTTTCCCGGCGGCCGCGAGCCGAGCGCAAACCGGTCGGTCTTTCTGCACGATGTCTTTGGGTCAGGGGATGATGTGGAAACCTATTCTGGTTGGTGGTTCCAGCTCGCCTCAACTGATTGTTTTAGACATGAATCAATTCAATGCGAAACCATGGTTTTTGATGGGGTGGTAGTAAGTGGACGCAATTCAGTAATTTCTCGTTTCAACTCGTCCCTACTAACTCCAAACATCTCTCATAAATCAGTGCATTGCAATCCACCACACGTTCTGCCCGACATCTTCAGTTTCTGTGGGTAAAACTAATTATTCAATAGGATCCACTATCCCCAAGTTATCATGATGTTAAAAGGTTATCATCATTTTATTAGGTGGTATATGGTGGTAAACAATCCCCAAATGATAGGTCTGTGGCATCTTCAAACCACCAGCCTTTGGAGCCGGGCTGGTGCCGCATTTTTCGTTTGGGCCCAGGGGACATCCGGGGGGGGCCATTTGTTTCACGTTTTTTTCATGGAGATGTGACAAATGATCCTTGGGGATAGCATCAATTCAATGGAAAAATCTTCAGGATCCTAAAATGGAGCTACGTTAGTACCAATCTGTAGCATATTTTTGGCCATAAGAATTGTGGGGATATTCCCTGAAATTTAGGCCTAACAAAATAGGCCTTATATATGATATATATGGTAGGTACCTCCAATCAATCGGTTCCTGTTGCATGGCCATTGATCAATGAAATCGCATCCCCATGACGATCATGACTAAAAAAGTTACCATCTGGTTGACTGACGAACGTTGTTTAAGCCACGGAGAATCACCATGAAAATATACCATTTATAATAGGGTAAACCATGGTAAACCATCTATAGTTAGGATGTTTGACCTTGATGACTAGTTTCGATGGACCAATGTGGACCACCTAAGGTCACTATTGGGATGTCACCCCTAAACCAATGGGTAACAAGCAAGACTTCGATGGAACTTGGGGTGGCGGTTCCTGTAGAGATCTGTAGAATCTCTTGGTGAATCGACTGTTGAATCGACTGCACTTTGGCCCGCAACAGAAACTTTAAGTTGGTTTTTGAAAGTTTTTCATGTGTTTTAACGGCCAAAGATGGGTTGAAATTTTCAAAATCGTTACCAACAGACTGGTTTCCACTGTTTCAACCCATTCCACACATGAAGTTCAACCTTCATGATATTGATATCCTTAAAATGTGCATGCCCCAATATTAGCCCATCATGCCCAAGATTGCTTTCATATGCTTTCATCACATTTCTTACCCCAATATCATCCAACAATTCGGCCAAGATCATTCGCATCATGGGATTGAGTTGGTCACATGTCCTTCCCCCTGAGCTTCTGAAAATCTAACCGGGGCGCGACCGTGTCACAGCGACGCTGCGAGTGTGGGACATAAGAATATATATATATATATATATATAGCTGATTTCCGTGTGGCTGGCTAAGGGATTGTTCGTAACCTGCTCTTGGGTAACTAAGGTATTATAGATCAGATTGCTCAGCAAACCCCAGAGGCACTTCTCAGAATGAGATGTATTATGTACACCGACAATGCTTGGATCCGTGATAGGATTAATAGTCAGTAACCTGGGGATTACACTCGGAAATTCAATGAAAAAGACATGGGTATGGCGGGTATGGGTTCAGACTGGCTCAAAGAATCCTCATCTACTCATCTACCCCAATTTGAAACTGTTCCTCTTTCCACACTTGTCTATCATCCTATGCTCCAAATCTCTTTGACACCGTCAAACACACCTGGTCGTCCGGGACTCCAACATGAATAGATCATGGCAATACTTGACCAAGGCGACCAGCCGGATGGTTTCACAATGAGGGATTGACGAGATTCTGGGAACGCAGCCTACCCCTGTTGATCATCAGTTTCCATGTTAAAATGGCTATGTGTGGCGTACACCCCATTATCATCCATTATCCACTTGCAAACCCAGTCATGTTTTAAAACAAGTAGTCATTTAGTATGATTTATATTAAGTAGCTAGTACATAGAACAAAATCAATTAAATGTTGAATATTCATGGATGTTCTATCTTCTCCGTTGATGTGTCCACCGGCAGCGAGACAGCTCCAACGCTTCAGTGCACTGCGGGACGACGTCCACCGCGCACCGGTGATGTTTCGAGAAATTCTCTCCCGAGCCAACGACGCCAAATTGTCGCATTGTCCAACCCTTGCCATCCTCTCAAAGGAAATGTTTTTTTGCATTTGATTTGGTTAAATCTGAGCAAAATCCCATGAAATTCCCAAACAATGGTCATTATCTTGCTGATGAAATTCCCATGAAATCCTCATTTAGTCACTGAAGACCAACCTTTTTTTTGTTGGCTCAGCACCTCGTGGGCCCTCCGCCAACTTTGGGCTCAGCCGACTGCACCCTTCATCCTCGGTGTTTTTGGCGATGTTTTTGGTGAATTTTGGTGACTGGATCCCAAGGTGCTTGGCAAATGAGTTATTGATATTGGATGAATTTTATTGAATTTTGATGATTGAGTACTATGAGATATTGATGATGATTGATGATGATTGATGATGATTGATGATGTACTATGAGTTATTGATGATGATTCAAACAAAGAATATTGATGATGAACTATGATTTGTCTATTGAGTAATGAATGATTGATGATTAACAAATTATTGATTAACTATGATGTACTATGAGTTGTTGATGATGGTTGATAATTTCTACTACAGCTTGCAAAATTCTTGGTATGATTATTGATGACTAGTTACTATGGGTCAATCACGTCAGCGCCCACGAAATCTAAAGTGAATGACAATTAAATATAATTACATATAATACATATATGAATTAATTTTGAAGCATGTAATACTCAAACACCTACCGTGCCTGTAATCACCAGTTTTGGATCAGCTTCTGAACACCGACCTGGGTGCCCCTGGTGCTATCGGACGTTCATCCACCCAAATATTGAGCTGATGATTTTGGAGGTGCATCGTGCTTGGATTTGCATCCCAGTTAGTACGTGGTTATTTTAAGCATATCATAGCCTGTCTATACATATATGTATATATATGAAGGGTATGCCACAATTCTGTAGGGATTATGAACTGGTATTAGCCGCTTACTTACTAACTGGGATGCACACCCAAGGATTGCCATACGTTTTATTTTTGAACCCATACCAATAATCTATGGATGTTGGTTAACCAATATTCCCATTTTTGGTGCTAAAACTCTTGCTGGATATATCTATACAACAACCATTGGGCTCATCAGTTTTAACCCATACAAAATGGAGCCCCATAGTTAGATCAGTTGGATTCAGTTGGTTGGAACAGTTGGTCTTGAACTCCAACAACTAGAGTTTATGGATGTTTATGGTATCTATATCTCTTTCAATAGTCTGACTAGATGTCTGACTAGATGTCTATAGTGATGTTTTTTCGGGCTTCAACCAACTTATAACTGGGGGTCGGACAAACACGACCTCGTACCGTGACCGGACCGTGCCCGGGTCGGACTCGCTGCCAAAAGACTCCTCCGCCACAAAGCCGAAGGCCATGTCAGGCGGTTTGGGCGCCACTTGGGGAGAAATTTGGGGCGACGCACCTGGAGATTTTGGCCGCAGGTGGATGGTTGGTTGAGTGATATGCTGAATGAATCTTTATTTATGTGATTTAAAGAGGTAAATCCTGGGTCAATAGTGGGTTAGGAATGGGAAAACCCTGGTTTTTACTCCCAAATGAGTGGGTAAACCATGATTAAAGCCTTTAAATAGTCCCAGAAACCAATCCTGGGACGCCTGCAAAATACAACAACATATTAACATATTCCTTATCGGTTCAATTGTAGCTTAACTAATGGGGAAAGAACAAACACCATTCAGACTAAATCCAGCATTTTGGAGCGTCCAGGAGGCCTCAACGATATTTTTGCATATTTTTGCAACGATTTAACTTGCGGGTTGGGGCAGCAAGAATACGGAGTCTCCAGCCAAGAGTTGTGTCTGTAAGTGGGAAAGGGCCACCCTTCACATGGGATGACCTATGCAAATTTGGTGGATGTCTGGGGTCCTTTGAACTCCTTTGAGACTAGACACCAAGGACAAATAGCAGAGGGAAATCAGTGTGTTAGAAAGGCCCCTTCCGATTGAGAAAGTGTCACATGCAAAACTATCACTACATATATCTGGATGTATCCAGTGAGAAGTTCCCAAAGCCACACTTTCAGGCCCCCATCGGCCAAGAAACTGCTTCCTCCGATAAAACTGAAGGCAGATCCACCCCCTGAAGGGGTGGACATGCTCCCCATGGCTTGCATGGGCATGGAGCCGTTCTGGTAAGGAGGAGGTGCTGCTGCAGGCGGGCTGTAGGCCGCCTGGTTCATGCTGTTCATGGGCTGCTGCGGCATCATGCCCATGCCCATGTTGGGGGCGCAACCTCCCATGGAGCCTTGCATGTTGCATCCACCGCACATCCCCATGGGCCCACCCATTGGTGGTCCACAGCCCATAGCACCCATCCCGCAGCCGCAGCCCATTTGCGGACCGCCCATGCCACAACCACCGCAGTTGCAACCGCCGCAGCCGCCGCAACCCATAGCTCCCATGCCCATAGGGCCCATGCCGCCCATACCCATAGCGCCCATACCCATCCCCATGCCACCACCCATCCCCATGGCACCGCCCATTGGTCCGCCGCCCATTGGGGGTTGACCCATGGGATTTCCCATGGAACTGCCCATGGAGCCACCAGCTTGCGGCATGGGGGGTTGGCCCATCATGGGGGCTTGGCTTCCCATAGAGCCACCCACAGAGCCGGCCATTCCCATACCAGGCATTCCCTCAGAGGCGAGCTCCCATGAGAGGACTCGGGACTTTGATGAGAATGATTTATGTAGCTGCAAGAATTACGCTTTTAGGACATGAAACCAGGAATCGAGGTCATCAAAACCAACATGCTTTGAAGGGTTCCAGGCCAAAGAAACATGTGATAATTGTAGACACTTGGCAAACAATGCAATCTGCTTCGGTTTGTGGCCGAATTTCTGGCCAGATTGTATTAGATTGTCACATGCAAACTTGGGTCCAACAAAAGAAGCCTGGCGTGCAGTAAATGCTGCATCCAACAGTCAAGTCAATTCAATAAAACTTACATAAATTGTGCATGTGCATATGTTTCGAAACACTTCCATCACCAGCTACAGTATTCGTTTTCGCCCCACCCAGTTCAGGAATGGTTTGATTGGTCTGGTATGGGATTGAAACCTCGCTAGGATAATACATCATTTTCCTATGGAAGAGTGCATGTCTTGGGGAGAGTCCATCACATTTTTCAGATGTTGTTGTTCTATTTTTCTGGTATTGGATGAAGAGTGTGCGAGGCTGGAGATTGCACACCCTCCTTATGAGAAAGCAGTCGGCAACATCACGTTTGATGTGATGGAATGTATGGGGTATACCCTGAAAAAAAATATAGCACTCCCTTCCCCCCAACTGAGAAGCCCAGAAATAGATTATAATCAATCACAATAAATATCGTTCATCAAAACCCTTGAGTAGTCTTCAACAACTCAATATAACGTATATGATTACATAACATGAACCAATTAAAAACTCGGGATGGCATATTTTTATAAACATATTAAATAGTATTATGACTTTTAGTTTTACTTGGTATATATTTATATACTAATTACACTCTGGTTATTTAACATAGCCATGGAAAATCACCATTTTTAATAGGTAAACCATCTATAAATGGGCAATTTTCCATGGCTATGTTAAATAACCAGAGGGTATATGATATTATATGCCTAGTTCTCCGAACCAATCGCCTTCAACGGTTCGGATGCCCAGTGGCTCCGCCACAGCCGCCACAGCCGCAGCCGCCGGCGCCTGACCAGCGCTTGGCGCTCATAAAACGACTGGTGCTTTGGTGAAAATGACGAACAATATATCATAACCAGTTTATGATCATAGTTTGATGAGCTGTTATGATGGTTTAGGAAAATAGTTTGGTTGACTATAAACCATAATAACTATTATATTATTATGAGAAAATGTTTCTAATTCTACTATAGTATATTATTGTGATATTAGATTTACAAGAACCATAGTAAAATCATGGAACTGACTGATTGAACATGAAATCAACTATAGCCAGTGATGGAAAGTAATTTTCATTACATTTCAGTAATGAGCAACCATGCAGGAAAGTGCCCTGCAGATGATTAAAACAATGGACACGTGCCGGCAAAAACACTTGGGTTTGTCTGAGTCTACCCTTGACCAGTCTTTCCAGTTCTTCATTTATAAAAGAATGCAATGGAATCCGCCTTTTCTTGCCTAAATGCAAAGTTTTTCACTATTTTTTCAACGGTAATTCCAGGATCCTAAAATGGAGGTACTGTACCATATTTTTGGCCATATTTTGTGGGGATATTCCCTTACATGCCCTAGAAAATAGGCCTTATATATGGTAGGTACCTCCAATCAATCGGTTCCTGAGATGGCCAGCTCTCAAGTAACACTTCGACCCTGAGAATCAGATCACCATTTAGCTCGATGATGATCCCGCATCAGGTTGGTTGGTAAATTGTCCAGGCATCTGGGCATCTGAAAAGCAATGTTAAAGTGGGATGATCCAACTATTATATTACATCTTTTCCATCATTTCCATCAAATAATCTTCCGTTTTTTTTTTTTATGCTTAAACCAGATCTCATTCTGGATGTCCCAACTTTCGGTGACTGTTCAATTCAAAAAGGTTAACTTCAATCCCAGATTTTTTCATCCCTGGGCTGTTGAAGTGGGCGTTTAAGAGCGTCTAATTGGCAAATGGTCACTATTTGGAGTTAACCTCTTGTTGCTAAAATTAACTCTTGCCAGATTGTGATAAATTGCCATTGTGTCTTCCCATTTATTTTTTTCTAAAAATCCCCTGTAAACCCCTATAAATCTTCAAATACACATTATTTGCCAGCCATTCTGACAGCCATAGAATCCCTAAAATCAACGCCACCTTGGGCAGCTGCCGCGTTCGCAACGTTCGCAACGTTCGCAGGAGCCGCGGTCGTCATGTCGATGCCACCCATGAGGTTATTACCGGGCACCTGCAGCATGGCTGGGAATTAACCATGAAGAATGATGAATTTAAATCCATTTAAATCCTGTTAAATCTCATTAAACTCCCTTAGTGTTTGGGTGTTTGATGTATTTGATGTGATCTAATGGAGTTCAATGGGATTTAATAGGATTTTTCCAGTGTTTTTTCGGGGTGATGGGGAATCTCTATGGGACCTGAGTGACTTGACCAAAATGATGATGCAATGTATGGACTTACATGGGATATGATTTGGGAATAATGTCAAGTCAGGATTAATCAACAGCCCGTTATTAATCAACATCCTCCTCCCCAAAAAAAAAATGCAATTTAAAAACAGGTGGTCCCCGAGTATTAATAAACACCCCCGATTAAAAAACCTCCAGTTCTGAAATCCATTTTTTATCCAACAATTTTTATTTCCAATTCTATTTATTTCCATTTATTTTTTACATTTTTTTTTATCATCATTG
>Ga0126342_10002883_pt1 | contig 27631 bp, 20 predicted proteins | sample Cyp1metagenome_FD_92528 | JGI IMG/M metagenome (GOLD analysis project Ga0126342, IMG submission 92528) | Coral microbial communities from Lord Howe Island, Old Settlement Bay, Australia - Cyphastrea 1 metagenome | ecosystem: Host-associated > Invertebrates > Cnidaria > Coral ... | reverse complement strand
TATCCTTCCTGGGGCCTTCTCCGATGTCTGAGTGCCAGGCAATCCCAGGCATTCATCAAATCGAGCAGCTTAGGATTTGCTTGAAAGAAGCGAGCGGGCAGAAAGGATGTGTGCACCCAACAATTCCTTTTTTTACTTCCGATGCCTTTTTTTCTTTGAGATGACTTTTTTTGAGTTGATTTCAGCCCATGCCTAAAATTTTGCAGGGTTGGGTTTTCAAGGTATACATGGCTATATTTCCATACTTATATATACACTTATATACTCCAGTTGCCATTTTGGACTAATGATCCATGTTTTTGTGAAAGACACGCCCACCGTTGTTTCTTTTAGCTTGTAGCTGAACAGCGAAATGATTTGCCTTCAAGTATCATAGTTGTTTCAGTAATGGTAAACCATCTCCAAATTTTCCATAAATGGGTTTGATTGAAACCATCAAAATGGGTTTTAATTATTGCTTTACATATTGTTTGAGAATGTTCGCTTTTGCAGTGAAACAGCTATCGATTTTCAGCCTTAAGAATCTTCTTTACCACATATGTCCAGGTGTTTTACTTTTCGATCTATGACTGCGGATTGCTATAACAATCTATAACACATACAATGTGTTTTCCCCAAAGGTGATGTTTAAGTTGTTTTTATAAATTCCATGACTACAAGTTATAAGTATATATAAGTATCATAAACTGGTTGGTGGTTTGGAACATGAATTTTATTTTTCCATATATTGGTAAGTTCATGATCCCAATTGACTTTCATATTTTTTTCAGAGGGATAGGTCAACCACCAACCAGTAAACCATGTCGTGACATTGAGGCGATTTCTTCACCAGCGAGTTGCGCGATTTTACCGTAGGATCCTGGCAGCAGCGGCAGTGCATATTTTGACGCCTTCATCTTTCATTTGGTGCCGGGCTCCGGGCTCGGGTCGGGCTGAGAAACGCTCCATGTCGACGTTTTTAGCAACGGAAAGAAAACCAGCCATAGATATCCCATAGGATCCATGTATGCCATATATGGTAACATTTACCATCAATATACCCCAAATGTTAGCATATATACCAGCACCATGGATCCTATGGGATATGGATTGATCAATGATGTTTGATACATGTTGATACTATACCACGCATTTTACAGTCGTCAATTGGAGGATGGTTTTTGCGTTTTTGCTTAGCAAATATGATGTGAAATAACCACAGCATTAGTGGTTTTTATAATGACGATGTAGCGGATATAAACCACCTGCATACCACTTGCATCCACTTGCGAACTGTAATGCACGTCCAAGTAGGCCCCCCACCATAGTAAATCCCCGCAACCGCAAGCTGTGGCCCTCGAAAACTCTGAAAAGTCGCCGATGGCTGAAAAACCCACGACTTCAAACTCACCAAACATGCTTGAATTTGTATTTTTGATAGTTTTGTTGTTTTTGTTTTGGTTCTTAAACTAACCACTTAAAGTTTATTCTAGCTTTACTAACACAAACTAAACAAAAATGCAATGCGTTGTTTGGGGATGCTTCACCAGCTGTCAAGAAGGTGACCTTCATGCTGGTCTTTTGCTACATTCTTTGCGTCCGGGCGCTTGTAACAAGATCACCTGGGGCCCGTGGGGAATGACCCATTTTGGGACAAATCGATGTTATATATATATATATGATTATATGATATATTTAAATATACAATCTCTCTCTCTATATATATATATCATATGTGTATATATCATATATACATGAATATATGCAAATTATAGACTATATATATATATAGATACACATGTACATATGTATACAAATGCATATATATATATATACATATGTATGTAGAAAACAATGGTCAATCTTTATTTATGTGTTTTTGCATTTATAATGGGATCACTTCAGATGACACAATATCAGAGGGCGTTTATACGATTCCACGATGTGCGCAGTGACATGTCAGTCTCTTGAAGAACTGTTTGGTTAATAGGAAATCCCAAATATGGATAGTATCGTATAATCAACATGATAGTATAATCCCATATAATCCCCAATATAATGGATGATAATCCCAGAAGGGATTGTGATAATCCCGAAGATGTTGGATAGTATAAGTCCCGAACCAATCATCAATGAGCCGCGATTTTGAAGACTGTTCCGATGCGTCATTTGGAGTACTCATCCCATAACCAGGGACACAATTTTTTTTCACTATTCATGTGCTTACTCGTGCTTAGCAGGGAATGAGGGAATGATCCATAAGCACTAGTAATAATCATCCCATTCCCTCATTCTCATCCATTGCCTACTAAGCACCAGTAAGTGTGTATCCTTAGTGATAACAATGGCCAGGAGGTCATAGCCATGATACTTTGATTATTTTGGCCCAGTTGTCAAAACAGACCAACTCACACCTTCGTGTTGCGACAGGGAAAGGCAGTTCTCTTTAGAATACCTTTACTTTATTGCTAGCTAGAATTTGCACACTTGAGGTCTCTGAGGCCTCAATTTCGAGATGTTTGTTTGATTTTGTTCGATGTGTTTTGATTTTTTCTATATTGTTCTTTTGCGTTTTCCTTTGCGTTCTATTGGTTTCTAATGTTCGTTTATTCATTTGTAATGTCTGACAACCTCTGTGCTGTGTGATTCTTTGAGTGGATTTGAACAGCGCTCAGATGTTTGGCCCTTCCGATCAAATGTTTGGAATGGCCATTGCTATCGAGTGGCCATTGTTTGTATGTGGTGAAGAATGATGTGAAACAACGGATTGGTGTGTAGTTCAAAAGAAAACATATACAGAATATCTATATAATCATATAATGATCATATATATATGGTGTTTTCACAGGTTTGAGTATGTTTAATTGCAGGATGTTTTTGATGCTTCAGTTTTCAGAGCTACCCGTCCCCTAGGTATTGGTCAAGATCCTTGAATTTTCATGACAGATACCCCATGGCCGCATAGCCCAAAGCGGCCGCATACACGGCCGCATACACGGCCGCGTAGGTCTTTGTACATCCAGGGACAATCCCTGACAAGGAGGAGGACATCCGCAGTTGGGGCGAGGGTGGAACAGCAACAGCAGCAACAATCACAGCAACTGCCAGGAGAAATCAAGAAGAATCAATAATAAGAAGAACGACAGTAAGACTCTCTAAGACTAAGAACAATAACGGGGCACTATTATAACATATACATATACATAATAATTATATATATACATAATTATATATTAATTATATAATTTGTTTGTGTAACATTGTGATATATTGATACCTATTGTAACAAGAAGATCACAACCATTGGAACCGCACCATGACATGTCGAGACTCGCTTGAGACGCGCCCAAGATGGGAGGACCCATCTTGGGAGTATGATGAGGCCGAGGCTCAACCGAGCAGTGGGTCCACACCCAGTGCACTGTACGTCATTCTAGATCTATTGTAACATTATGAATCATATATAATTATTAGACATAATTTTATACCTAACTACACATAGTTACACATAATTACATGTTTTAAATAAATATATAAATATATGTATATTATATATAATTATATATACACACATGATTGTTGATATTGATGTCTCTGTTTGAAGTGGTGACCCAGTGGGAAACCATCAAAAATGGCAGTGCACCAGAAGGCCACCGCTGCGATCTCGCCACGAAATCGCGAGTTGTTGGTTGGTGCAAAGAAACCTCCAATAACTATGGTGTATAATATTCCCTCTGCCTCTGGTTTTTTAACATAGCCATGGAAAATCACTATTTTTGATAGGTAAACCATCTATTTCTATGGGCCATGTTCCATGGCTATGTTAAATAACCCGAGGGTACATATAACTGTTCGGTATAACTATGTATTTTTAGTAAACCAACCAAAAAAAAGACGATTCTGGCTTCAAAGATATTGAAATTTCGAAAAGATACAGAGATTTTACCATGATTGTACCATATTTGGATGACTAATGGATATAGCATATGTATGGACTACATGGATATTGTTTCAACAGCCGAGCCCAGGGGCCGCAACCAATCGCAGCTGATTTCCTGCTGAACATGCAGGCGTGGCGTGCCGGAGAGCCTTCCAAATAGCCGTGTCTATCCATGTTTGATATCATTTCATAGGAAAAATGTGGAAAATGATGATTTTGGGTATAGTTTATTTAAAAAGACACTCCCACGGTAAGCGACAAGAGGTCATGTTATATCATATGTACGGTCGAAATAGAGATATGGTTTTTGTTGAAACGTATCCAAGCTTGTTAGCTACAGACAGAAGAACAAAGAGATGTCACACGCAATAGATATGTATCCTCCCACAATGATGGATCTATATTCTGACCATCTTTATCATCATCTGAGCGATGTGAGTGCGGACCCTAGATACCCGTTGTTCTGGTCGAAAGCCCACCAAATTCAGATGTATATAGAAACAACAATGCGCACAGGCTTTAGCCAATATGATCTGTTCTATTTCTTAGATTCATTCACTTGTAATTACCCCCTGGTAAATTAACATAGACCCTGAAAATCACCAATGTTGAATGGAAACTAGTCTTCCAACCCCTATCTGCCAGGGTCTATGTTAATATACCAGAGGGTAATTGTTAGATGTATCACCATGTGGCCAATGATATTGCTAGTTTTTCTCTAGTTGCACTTTGCCTCGGGATGGATCTCACAAATAATGCGGAAATCAGATGTCCTAACATTTCCTATGGAAATCATAGGAGTTCGCATGTTTGGAAGGGGGTTCCAGCACATTGCAATGTCGTCCATTTTCAGTGCACTTCTTGGAGGCGACACGGCAAAAATCCATACAGAAATTGTTTCAAAGACTCAGAGAACTTCTTGGATTAGTAACCCATAGGATCCATGGTGCTGGTATATATATGCTAACATTTGGGGTATATTGATGGTAAATGTTACCATATATAGCATACATGGATCCTATGGGTAAAGCAAGTGGCTATTGTTCTGTTAACTTCTTTTTGCAAGGAGAAGCTGACGGTTTCCGATTTGAGTTTCGCTCATTTCGCCAGTGAACCCCCCTGTGTCATCATTGATCACCGGCAGGAGATGAAACGATCAGGTGACAGAAGACATTGCAAGTGGTGTCTCAAGTGCGCAGGAAACACCCTTTTGGTCGCAGCGAGGAAACACCGAAACACCCGGGGCGTGGCGCATGGTTTTTAGGTTTATCAACTTCTTCGGCAACATCTGAGGGTAATCAACAAAATATGGATGTTCAAAAACCCATAGGATCCATGGTGCTGTCATGGTTTATCCCATGAAAATTGTCTCAAACTATGCCTGGAGCCATTGGTTTTGGACTCGTCACCGGTCACCTGGCCAATCCACATCCATTTTTTTCTGAAAGGGCTGTGACATTTCCCAAATGCTCCATGGTGCTGGAATATTTACCAACAGTTACCCTAAAAATCACCCAGTCAGGTAAATATACCATCCATGGAGCATATGGGTTATGACATTGGTATTATACTGGCTGGTGGTTTGGAACATGCATTTTGTTTTTCCATAATATATTGGGAATGTCATCATCCCAACTGACTCATATTTTCAGAGGTGTAGGGTTAAAGCGACCAACCAGTGACATTGGTATACTTTTGCCCAGATTTTTGTCACAATTCACATGGGTATACCTTAAGCCATACCAAGCCAGCCATTCGTCTCCGGATGACGAAGGTTTTTTCAGCATTTCACCATGCCTTCTTTGCAGGTACAAGCCTGATCGTTGTCACCACTGTCGGGCCTGGCAACCTGGAAAACACCATGGAGAAATGATGGGAAAATGATGGAAAAAAATGATGAAACACCATGGAAAGACCCTGATGAATCGGTTCTTGAATATGGGGATGGGTCAAAACCTATTATTACCATAGGGGGAATAACCATTCATTAACCAGCTATTTTAGGGTGCCTATGGTACCAGGGTTTTGAGGCATAGCCATATGGGAAAACCATGGAAGACCATGCATTTTTCATGGCCTTAGTCCTGGGTTAATGGATAGTGGATAGATTATCCAGACAAATGATGGTTAAAAATGATATGAAGTCTTGATTCCTACAGACACAAACACTAGGGAAGCACAAAGGCAGCACCGGAAATTCCAACAGCAACCGAAACAACGATCGTATTTATATTATGGCATCTAAACAAATGTATATAAATATGAATAAACCATAATAAACCAACTAAATCACGACAACAGGTAGATTTCTCACACGCTTTTCTAGCACGCTGAACGCGGAGGTTTGTCGTATCTGCATCTTAAAGATGGATCACCACTGCCCGTGGATCTACAACTGTGTTGGCTTCAGGAGCCGTTGTCTTCTCGCAATCTGTGTCGATATGGGGGGTTGGAACTTTCTGGGTTTGGAAACTGCAAAAACCACTTTATAATATGGAGATAGAGTGGAAATATAATGGATATAGCAAACCAACAGTATGATGCTTGACCCCGAATACATGTTAATGTTTATTGCACACATTAGACATTATGATAAACCGTTGTGGACTTCGGGAGAATAAGTTTTCAGACAAGCCAACATGATTGCAACAGGCATCAACAGGCTAAGCCGTTGAGGATTGCATGAAATCCGGATGTGACCACTGAATAAATGCCATCACATAGAGTTGAGAATGGGCTGTGAACAGCAATGGGCTTGCTTGGAATGGTTACCCCGGCACAGGCACCATGTATTTCAGGTGCTCATCCTTGAACAATTGACCAGTGCCGTCTGTTTTCCACAGATCAGAAAAGTAGATCTGACTGAAGCTTGAAATCCGATCCGAAAAATCAAGGAGCAACCCTAGGCCCACCGTGGAATCCATGGGGTCTCTCCAGTTTCAAATGCAGGTTCACCATTTTCATGGGGATAGTTTGTACATGCAAGATCCGCATCCTGAAGTCTTGGGACCCTTGGGACCATTGGTGCCGCAGGAATTACAAATATTTCTTCCTGTTGCTGCTCTATACCAGCATCGATTGTGCCTTTATCGTTTTCAGCATGCTTCCATCCGTGAGGCTCGGCAGACTCGGGCTGTCGCTGTTGATGTTTTTTTCATGGCCACTCCAACAGCCAACTTCTGCCATTTTCAACAGGGCTTGCTGCAAAACAATGGGTAAATCATGTGGAAAATCATCGCGGCTATATATATAGCCGCTTTTGATTCATGATGCGTTTTGACGGATGTTTGGCAAACATCCGTTCGCTTGGCAGGGCTGGAACGCAACCCACCACGCCCTTTATGACGATGTGCCTGATTCAGCAAAATGTGAGGGTTTGTCTGAAAACCGGGTACCGCAGAATAATCAGGATGATTTGCTAACTATCAACTATAATTGAATTATCTAATGATGCATTAGTTGATTATCAGTTGATTAAATTAATTGATAATATGTTATTTGTTTCTCCATTTCAATGGCCATTTGAGCTTTTTTTTGAGCATGCGGGCTGGCGGGGGGTATATAGGCCGATGCGGCCTGAACAGATGACACTCTTTGGATGATCTTCTGTTTCAAAGCACACCTCGTTTTTTTTGGCATGGAAAACATGTCCAAGAAATCCAAGTGTAGCAAGCATGGTTGACATGTCCTGAAAAACCCGTTCTGATGTTTTGGTGTATGGAATGCAACATATCGACATGTTCAACGCAACGTTTCCCCAAGCAGCGGCTTGGACCGCGGGAAGCTGAACACAGCCGCGCCGGAAGCAACAGGTTTTGGCTGATGTTTGGAGAAACCTTAGCAGGTTTCCTGGGCGTTGGGAGCTGAGAATATACGCAGCAATGCAGCTTCCATGGCCATGAGTTTTCAGCTTGCAGCATGTGGAAAAACGTGATGTCTGGCCCCAAAAAATCTGGCCGGTGTCCCTTGCACGAGATCAACCAATCGCATGTTTGTTGATTTGGAAAAGTATGTAGAATGATTAAGTGATAAGTGGCGATATGTTTTTTGTTTAAACGTGGCTTTAAGTATCTTCTGTAAAATCTCTGATATTTTGGAACCACACCATTTTGGAGGTTTGGAGAAATGCCTATTTTTTTCGACCAAACGAGGTCCTGGTCTTCATGTTCTTTTGCTTTCATATCTACCTCATGATGAAGGCAGAGACTGGAGTGGGCCGAGACCCAGGTTGATGGCAAGCCTAGGATGAAAAGCCAGGTTTAAGAGGGATGATATTCTCACATATTCAATCAGAATTCGATAGCCATGACCCTTTTGTAAACTAACATAGGCATGTTTTTTTTTTTTGATAGGATAATCAACTACTGTGAGTGGCCATGCTTCATGGATATGTTAAAAAAAGCCAGAGGGATCCAGAGGGTGTGACAATCTTATCCTACACATCGGAAATCGGTTTGACGATTTGCTTTCTTGTTATGTCCTTGCTCTTGTATAGTTGTTTATGTACTTAATCCAATCCACAGTAATGTATGCGTTAGAAAGTATATAGTAAATCCAAAGCCGGAAGTCACCCCAAGGGAGTCACCAGAAATGGGTTGTATATCCGAGAAGTTCATTGGAGCTTTGTGGCATTTGTTGGATCCCACATCTCCCCGCAATCTTTTCGGGGAACACGTGACACAGGACCCCCATTTGGTCCGGCTTAGCCGAAAAAGCCAGCGGTTTGTAAAAACAGCAAGTGAGTTCAATGAAATATGGATCACAGCCATCAGTTCGCCCCAAATTTTGCATATCTCCAGGCTATGACCACGATTGAATTCTGTGAAAAGTGTGGGCCCTGAGGATGCTGAACATTTCAGACATGAAAAGATGCTGCTTTTGTCGGCAGAGCTCCGACTGATTAGCATTTGACTTTCTTTAGTTTGCCTATTGGTCAAGATCAGAGTCAAGAATGAAATTGGATTCATCCTGATCTACGCACCATCTATGGATCATATTTCCAAATGATGTGTTTTCTTGGTTTCAAGCTTAGTTGGGAAAAGACAGTAATACTAATAATAATGCTAGGATTGGTTGAAACCAGCAATTTCGCCAAAGTGTGATGGTGGATGATGCAGGAAAACAGGTTTGCACCAAATTCCAGTAGCGAAGGCGGATTGCTGGGGAAGTTTAGATGAATATGAAGAAAGGCGTCCCAAAAGTCTGAACATCCAATGATTGTCACAGCTAGTGGCCCACGAAAAGCGAGGATTTTTTTATGAATAGCTGGAGTTAACTGGAGTGTCTGATGCTTTATTTCCTCATTAATATCCCATATATATTATATAACATGTATAATATATATATATATATAATACACCACTCATTCCCTTTAAACAAAAATATGCAGGTTTCCTAAAATGGGGTACCCCCAAATAATCCGTAAAACCATGTTGATAGGATTGTCCATTGTAAACCTCCATTTTGTGGTACCTTCATTGATGGAAACTCCCATATGTACATTGACATTGATCCTTGTCAAAAACATCTAAAAGCATATGGTGTTTTCTTAAATTGGTGGATCCTCAAAACAATCCAAAATATGTAAATCCCAATGGAAAAACCAATGGTTTGGGGGATTCATATTTTAGGAAACCCCATCTAAAAACCATGAAAAGAAGAAAACCTTGGTTTTTAGATGGGGTCTTCCATGATTTTAGGCAACCCCTAAACCCTAAAACCCACTGCCGAAGTACCGAAATCGGCACTGAGGTCCCATAGCAAGGGCAGTTTCAATGCTTCCACCTACGACCGTGGAGTTGTCAGCGGATCTCAGTGGAGTTGCTAGGGAGAGTTGCGCTGATTTAAGCTGTGACCATGGTGAGCGTTGCCGGGGAAAACACAGATAAATGCCGTTTATATTTGTGTCTAAATGGTGTTGATATGTCTGTTGTTCTTTTCATTAAATGTTTGTTATAGAAGTTATGGGCCAAGGGTCCAGGGGGTTCTTATTGTAGACCCTGTATTTGTTTTGAAGCATGGGATTCAAAAGAGATTGTATAATCATACATAGAACCAATTGCAAACGCGCTCCAGTCAATCCAGCCTCAAGCCTTTCTTGGAAATTGTCGATTAGGATCGGTTTGGTGGATCCCCTAATGTCACATTAGTACTCAAGACTTGCAGCAATCAGCTGCACAAGCCGACATAGCGACAGGTGATAGCACCGATACTATGATAGCAGCGATACTACAGACATCTACAGACATATTCAAGCGGACTCCTGGATATATCTGATTTGTCGCAATAGAAAAGCTTGGACTTCCGCAGAGTTTCTACTTTTTTGGGGTTGCAGGCCCGCAAGACGTATTCCAAGATGTTTGTAACTAATTTTCTATCCCATAAGATGATTCAATGTTTTGAAATCGTTTGTTTTTTGTTTCATTGCGTTTTTTTAAACAACCAACCAGACTTTTTGCTGCGTGTTTCCTTAGCGCGCACCGGCTCAGGTGGGAAATGTGAAAGCTGTCCTTGGTGACGACTGGTGGCTTTGGTGTTGCGGGCCAATTTCCACCCGGGTCTCCCAATGGGTTGGATACTTCTGAACTTCCAACAAAGATAGGAATTCAACCAACAAAAATGGCGCTATAATGAGATACTCGTAGAATGGATGGTAATTTTACATGGCAATTCCACACTTTGCGAACTGGAACATCACCATGGTTCAATGATCGGTGAATCATCTACATGCCAGTTTCCATAGCTACAAAGTTTGTGTTTCCATAGTTATGTTGAACTACCAGAGGCTATATGGCCTGCCCATCTTTGCGTGGTCCTTTCACATAGCTATGAAAACTGGATGAACATGTCCCATCTATAGATGATAAATATTATATATTATATAATAATATATATACCCTCTGGTAATTTAACATAGCTATTGAACATGGCCCAGTCGAAATAGTGGATTTTCCCAGCTACAACATGGTGGATCTTTCCAGTTTATTTATTGTAAACCTTTACCAGGCCGGGTAGATATCATCCCCCAACATGATTTTACCTGGTAGATATGCAACAAAGTCTTCCAGTTAACGGTGGAATCTCTGGACCCTACATCATCGCCAGCGCCCCGCTGTCACCATCTGCCAGGTTATTGCCCACCTCGCGACCACCTGGTCGTGGTGTCAGCTTCATCAGCGAAGAAACCCGGCTCAGCAAGGCGTGGTGCTGACGGGTTCGGGGGGGATCTGAAACGGGCAGTTTGAATCAGTTTATGGGGTACCTTAATCTGGTTGGTGGTTTGGAACAGTCTCTGGCTCGAGACCTACCAGCCGTGGTGAGGCTGTGCTAGCTAACTCGAGTGGTTCGTTCACCATGAAAGGGTCTAAGGGACCAGCAATGGAGGACCTCCAATGGTTGTTCACCCCAAAATGGGAGGGCATGGCTGTTGGAACAAAGGTATCAGTGGTCATCACAGACCTGGTTTGGCAGGGATCAACTGGAATTGGAAGAATAACCCCGGGTGAGCAAAGGACTAGGATTGTTGGACTTTTCCCCCCGGAAGCTTTTGGGGTCTCCACAGTCACGCTGCTCCAAGCCACCTTTTTGGATTTGTCTTCTATGGTGGAACTGTCGGTCGACACGTCTTGCTCCGTCTTGTGCCACAGTCAGCCGCAGGTGTCCCATGTCCATAACTACATAGAGTTGTGTGCCGGGGGTGGTTTTTCGTCTCTTGGGTTTTCCCATGTGGGCTTTGTTCCGAAGTGTGCAGTTGAGCTTCAACCGAAGCTGTCAGCTCTACACCAGAGCATGCATCCGACCGTCCCAGTCTTGACAGCTGACATCACCGATGATTGTACAGCAGCCCGGATTCATGCCATCTGCCCGGAACCGGCGACCATCATGGCCGGAGTAGCATGCCAGCCTTATAGTAGAGCAGGGAAACAAGAAGGGGGCCAAGACAACCGTGCGGCCACCCTTCCAGCCACTTTGAAGATGGCACATTACTTGCAAGCCCCGGCCTTGGTGATTGAATGTGTAGTTCCAGCAAGGGACAACCAATATGTCACTGCACATATTCAGGCACTTGAACACCAACTCGGCTACAAGGTAGTCAATTGTACCATGAAGTTGGAAGAAGTCTGGTCAGCTCAGCGATATCGTTGGTGGCTGTTGGCAACTCACAGCAGGCTGGGTCGTGTGATCATCCCGGAATTCCCCAAAGGGTCCACTCTGGTTGTAAGAGACCTCATGCCTTATACCCGTAGATGGCCAGATGATGAGGAATCCCAATTGACTTTGACTGCTCAGGAACTGGAACAGTTTCAGTTGGGGGGAGAGCCACTGCGGAAGTACTTGGTTCAGGCCGACCAAAAATTGCCGACTGCCTTGCACAGCTGGGGGGGCCAAACACAAGGATGTGCCTGTGAGTGTAGGGGCCAAGGCTTTGCAGATTTCACGTTGCAGTCCAGGGGCCTTTTTGCCCAATTGCTTCAGATTCCGGGGTTGGGGAACCAGATCAAGTACCGACACATGCATGCCATTGAAGTTGCCATCCACAATGGAGTACCACCTGTCCAAGCATGGAGTACAGATGCATGACTCAACTTGTGTGCAGTGGGACAGCTTGCGAGCCCTTTTCATGCCACGTGGATTGCCTCGGCATTGCTTGGCCATGTGCAGAAACTGTTCACACATGAAGCCCCGGTTGACCCTTTGCAATCACTTGCATCCCTGAAGCACTTGGTCATGATGCAAAGCAAGGAATTTTTCCCAGCCATTCCGAGGACCATTGCCCCACCAGCCCCACCTCAAGAGGATCCGATTGAGGACATGCCACCACAGCTGCAAGTTTCAGATCATGCTGGAGTGACTTGGAAGCTTGACCATCAGGCCAACAGCACAGTCCGAAATCTGTTGGAGGCGGAATGTGATCTCCTCAGGGTGCCTTTGTTTGATGTTCAAGTCTGTGATTTGGATGGGAACCCTTTGCCTGAAGACGCCAAACTGGCAGATCAACATGGAGTACTTTTGGTTAAGTCATGGATCAATCACCCAGTTGAATCGGAGCCACCAGCAGAAGTTCCCTTTGCACCTGAAGATCTGCTCCCATGCCCAGGACCAGCTGACCCGATCAACCCAGAGGAACCTGCCAGTGCCGTCGCTACTCAGGTTGACTCAGATGCCGACCAGCTTGCCCCGGTAGATCTGCCAACTCACACCGAAGACCATGTCCCGGCACCCGTGAGCCAATATCGAGCATCCGATACCTCCGTCTTGCCGTTGTTGCAGTTGACCCCATCTAGCCTGCTTGAAATGTTGCCGCCTCGGACCGATGATGCCGAAGTTTGCAATGGGCTGAGGTCTTTGCACATTTCATGGACTTGTAGAGTAGATCTTTTAGATCGCCAGGCACATGCATGGGCAGATGATGAGATGCTCTGGCATATGGAAGCAACAGTCATGCACGCCAGAAGATCAGCAGTTGTCATGGACCCTTTGCTTGCCACCACCTGGATGACCACAGGTACAGAACAAGCGGTGCAATCATGGTTGGACTCAGTTGAATACCCGTCAGATCGGATCATCACTGCAGTGCTTAGCCATGGCCACTGGACACCGGTGATTTGGTTTGTCAAGGCGGACAGGCTGGAAGTTCACACATATGACCATGCAGATGTGGATTTGAATTGCCTCAACTCACTTCATGGACTTTTGTGTCACGTGTTGGCTTTGCCATTTTACAATGTCTCATGCCATCGACGCAGCTTTGGTCCCAATTTGTGTGGAGCTGCCGCCATCGCTTTCCTGATTGCCAAACTCAACGATGGATATATGCCAGCGACTGAGGCCGCCTTGCAAGCCTTCAGCGACCGCCTGAGGGACCAGTTCAAGGTGTCACATGCAGCAGCCGCTGATGTCTTGAGACCTTGGTGTTGGGGCACAGGGGTAGATGAAATCCCCACCTTGTTGGCTACCTTGCTTCAGTTTCATGGAGTGCCCCAGTCAGCATCCAAACAGCGAGCCAAATTGGTCCTCCAAAGTCTTGGTAAAGAGGCCGTCCAAAAGGCACTTGAAGGAGTGTCCCCCTGGAAGAGCTTGAAGCATCTTGCCAACCAACACCAACCGTTGATCCAGTTGGTTCTGCCGGATGAACTTGCGACCGTGGTGAAAAGCCGACAAGCCAAGAAGGGATCCAAAGACCCCAAGACGCCTGTGCCCAAAGTGCAACCAGCAAAGCCCTTAGACTTGGATCCCAGCAGGTTACAACTGGAGCCTGAGACGTTTTGCACGAACCCAGACACCATGATGCAGCAGATACCCGTTGGGCAGGTAGGACCTTTGGCATCCGGAGTGGCCCTGGTTACTCATGCAGAGGCACAGCCCTTTTTGCAGGCAAACAAAGTTTTGACCACCAAAGGTTTGGCTCTGTTGATCGTGAATGGGCCGCCAGAACTGTGTACAGATCTGCAGTGGAGCTCCATCCGATTTGCGGCACGTTGTGCGGTCAACCAACAACCCATTTTGCTCCATGGTTTTCTGGTTCAATTGGGCAACGCCGTGGTGTGTCCTTATCGCCGCCATACCAATGTCTCTGTCCCTGATGTCCCAGTCACATGTGCCAGGGTTACTGTCTTCCGAGATCAATGGCCTCAGGATTGGGAATCGTTTGCCACCCACCCAGTCAAAGAAGTGTTGCAACACATTGCTCCGTTGCAGACGTGTCGCATTGAAGGTTGCACATGCCACAAATGGCACAGAGACCCCATGGATCAAGCTCAAGATGTGGTGATGGATGTCTTCAAACGCCAGTTCTTCACAGATGGGGGTCGACCGACCCGGGCGCACCAGGCCAGCCACTTTAGTGTCCAACTTAGGTACCTGAAGCAGCAAGAAACCCAGGTCCTGCAGTGTAGTGGTGTCAATGGCTTGTACATAGAACCCAGACTGCCAGATTCGTCTACACCGTCTGATGAATTCCAGGTGATTTGGTTACCACAGGCAACATTGTCGGAAGCCCAACACAGCATGCAGTGTGAGCCCCTCAGCATCGGCCTGGCACGAGCCGGCAGACGGTATGGCATCAGAGTGCAAGCCAGGCACTACCAAACACTGTTTGCCAAGCTCAAGCCTGACAGCCAATTCCTGGCGCCTGGTGAACGCCTTAACTGGCATTGTGGTCCCTGGCCGTTTGGATCAGATCGCAAAATGATTGCCAAGGTCTTTGGAGACATGCAGTGGCAAGCCAGACCGTTACAACCACACCGCACGGTCGAAGGTGGTATCATGTGGTTAGTGCAAAGTGTTACACCGCCACCTCAGTCGGTCTGGAACATGTCTCATGGTCCCGTGGTAGTGTCCCAGTGTGAGTCAGCCTCAGCCAGCATGACGCAGTCCAACCATGTCATTGGCACCCAGGCCACAGTGGAATTGTGCAGTTCCTCTGCTGATGTTGACCCGTGGATGACCAGAGATCCATGGCAAGGAGCCCTCAAAACGGTCCCAACCTCAGCAAGCCCGAACGTGACCACTCAGATTCAGGAACTGGAAGAGCGGTTGGAGAAGACCACCATGGCCAAACTCCCATATGAGAAAATGGACACTGACGAAGACGACGACAGAGTGGGCCAATTGGAGCTCCAGCTCCAGCAGTTGGCCCAGCGCCAACAGTCCCTTGAGGGCATGGTGAATGAACACCACCACCAACACACGGCACAGGTCCAGACATTGCAAACCCAAGTGATGTCACAACTTGAGGTCCAGCGATCTCAAATGAAAGGCATGTTCGACGACCAAATGAGCCGGTTGGAAGCCATTTTGGCAAAGAAAGGGCGCTTTGAGTGAAAGCCCGGCAGCCGTAGGTCCCAGGCCGCACCTGCGGTGAGCCAGTTTTGTCATGTGCCCAGACTCTTCACAAAGTTTTGGTTCATCCTTTTGCTGTTTTTCGGTTTTTCCTGCCGGATTGGCGAGGCCGACAAGCCTGGTCCTGTTCCACCCGATCAAGCCTGTTGGTCTTTGGGGATCTGCAATCCGAGCGGGTTGTTGGGGAAAAGTACACTGTTAGCCGATGTCAACACAGACATCATTGCAGTCAGCGAGACGCATCTCACCAGTGTCTCTAGTTCCTGTTTGCAGACAAGCCTTCGAACAAGAAGTGCTTACAAATACCTTGTCACGGGGCACCCCATGTGTCCACGCACCACAGCCAGTGCAGCAGGCCAATACGCTGGGGTTGCCTTGACCTCCAAACAGCCTTCCAGAGCACTTTGTTCGGATTGGCCCCAAGACATGTATGAAACTGGCCGTGTACAGATAGCAGGGTCCCTTGTGGGTCAACAATGGGTTACCGGAGCCATCATCTATGGCTACCCACAGAGCAAGTTCCACCACAATGCCCAAGAAAAGACAGAAGGAATCCTTGCCCATGCCTTTGACCACATGACCACCTTTGCACAGGGGCCACGTTACATGGCAGGTGATTGGAATTACACTCAGGATCAGCTGGCTGTCACTCAGCATTTGCTTGCAGCAGGCTGGCAAGAGGTACAGACCTTAGAATACCTGCGTACGGGCACCCAGCCTAGATGCACCTGCAAAGGAAAAACCCAGAAGGACTTCCTGTGGCTTTCTCCGGAACTCGTGCATGCCTTTCAGGGAATGTCTTTAGATGACGAAACCTTTCCAGACCACTCTGTCTTGAAGGCCACCTTCACCACCAATCCGATGTGTTTTGTGCGGTACCTTTGGCCAACACCGCAAAATGTGCCGTGGGCCCAAGTCCCTGACCTTGACCAACCAGTGGTTTTCCAGCAAGGTAATCCCACAGACCACTATGCAAGCCTTTGGCAACAGTATGAAGCCTCAGCACAAGCTGCCTTGCAACATACCTGGACCAGCAACATGCGGGGTAGAGGCCAAAGGACAGACACCACAGTCAAAAAGGGTTGGCCCACACCACCCAAGCAAGGCCGGAGTAGGGACCCACAACCTGCCTTCCATGGTTATGATGTCCAGCACTCACGCTGGCTCAAGCAGTTGCGCCGGCTATGGAACTACTGCAACTGGGCTCAGGCCAATTGGCACGCTGCCACAACGCAATCCTGGACTCATGGACTTTTGCTCTGGCGTAGCATTTTAGATGCCCCAGGTTTTGGCCAGAACTTTGCCACTTGGTGGACAGGCAGGGGGTGCATTGGACTTTCGGACCCTGGATTTGTTCCGCACCACCCTCCTGCGCCTGACCTGGCCATGCAGTTGTGTGAATGCTTTGCCAGTGAAGTACGTTGCTTTGAACGTAGATTGGTTCAAGCTCGGAAGACAGCTCGAGCTCATGCCCACAGCCGCAACCCTAACCTGGTCTTCAAAGACGTCCAAAGACCAATGCCAGAGCCAGTGTCGACCCTCCTGATCCAACACAAGTCCCAGGTCACAGCAGTTGATGCTGATGAAGCTGCAGTGGTCATTGACCCACCATGCCAGTTTGATGACACCAAACCTGTGGTCCTAGGCACCACGGCCACTGCAGTCATCCATGCAACCGCAGATAAGGTTTACTTGGAAACCGTCCAAGATGCACAGGTTGGGCAGACTGTCTCCCAATCACACCCGGTAGGAGACTTAGACGAAGTTTTCCGTGCTTTCCATGAGCAATGGCAGAAGAGATGGTGCCGACATGATCAGATCCCACACTCTCACTGGGAGAACCTGATTGCCTTCGCCAGAGCACATATGCCCCAGCGGACGCTTGCGGCTCTGGACATCAACCCTGCCTTGCTGCAAGCTGAGGTTGCATTCAAAAAGCCTACCGCTGCCACCGGTATGGATGGGGTATCCCGGAAAGACCTCCAAGCAGCGGGACCCCACATGTTACAAAGCTTGTGTAACATGTTTGATCGAGCGGCCTCAGATGGAGCATGGCCGGTGCAAGTGATCACCGGCAAAGTAGCCAGCCTTGCCAAAGTGCCCAACCCGCAGGGTACAGGGGATTACCGACCCATAACGGTTTTCAGCCTGACGTACAGGTGCTTCAGCTCCCTCCAGGCCAGGCACATGCTCACCATGGCAGATGAATGGTGTCATGCCGACATCCATGGCAACAGGAAGAACCACCAAACTGCCCATCTTTGGCGATGCCTGGTGGACCAAATACAGTGTGCCTATGACCAAGGCCAGACCTTGAGTGGCCTAACGGCTGACATAGAGAAAGCCTACAACTGCTTGCCGAGGTTCCCAGTCCTGGCCATGGCACTACATGTAGGCACGCCTTTCAGCCTGTTGAAAGCCTGGTCTGGCGCCCTTGCCGGCATGCTGCGACGCTTCCGAGTTAGAGACAACTACAGCTCAGGCTTCACAACCAGCACTGGACTTGCAGAAGGCTGTGCTTTGAGCTGCTACGGCATGCTCCTGTTAGATGATGTCATGCACAGATATGTCCAGGCACAATGCCCTCAATTGAGGGTGCTCAGCTTCGTCGATAACTGGGACTTCTTGACCTGGGATGCCACAGCAGCCACTCAGCAGCTGGACCTCCTCCTGGATTTTGCGGGGCTGGTCGACCTGACGGTGGACCGCAAGAAGACCTTCGGTTGGTCAACATCACCAGCCATTAGAACCAGCCTTCGCGCCCAGGGCCTTCAGGTCAAGCACTTTGCCAAAGACTTGGGAGCACATGTCGCTTTCTCCAGACAACGCACCAACTGCACCTTGGCTCAACGACTGGACTCTCTTGGGCCTTTCTGGACTCAGCTCAAGGGCAGCAAAGCCAGCTATCATAGCAAGCTCAGAGCACTGCGTTGCGTAGCATGGCCCCGTGGACTTTTTGGGGTTTCCAGTGCTCCACTTGGGTCGGCGGTTTGGTTGAAGCACCGCCGTCTGGCAGTCCAAAGCCTGTCTTTTGATAAACCAGGAGTTAACCCAGGCCTTCTTCTGGGAATGGTCGAAGCCCAAGCTGATCCTGAATGGCTTGGAATACTGCACACTGTGGCCGAAAATCGTGTCATGAGCCCTTTGGACTTTTGGGCTGTGGAATTGGCTTATGCAGCACACGGCCTTCTTGACCCACCTCATGCTTCGCCGACGGCAGTGTTGCTTTCCCGGGTCCAGCATCTGGGGATTTCCATCCACTTGAACGGTTTCTGGCAAGACCCTGTTGGAAGTTTCAATCCTTCCTCCCTCAACTTTGTGGAATTGTCCATGCGTTTGCAGTGGTGTTGGAACCGTGTTGTTGCACAATCCGTGACCCACCGGAAAGATTTTGCAGGACTCCAGTATGCAGACGTCGCTGCCACTCGACGTTGCCTGGCAGCCTTGCCAGCTGACCAACAAGCGTTGATGAGGCTCAACCTTGCAGGTGGACTTTACACGCAAGATGCCCACTCGCACTGGAATGATGGCACTGGATCTTGCAAATGGTGTGGAGCCCCGGGCTCTACTGTACACAGATACTTCCAGTGCCCGGCTACCAGTCACATCCGGCAAAGTGTGGCACCGGATGTCGTCAGACTCCAGGATCAACTGCCAGATGCTATGAAGCTCCGCAGCTGGGCAATTCTTCCGACCACCCATCTAGATTGGCTCCGACTGTTGGATTCCATCCCCAAGACTGTTCCTCCCTGTGCGGTGCCCCTGCCCTCGTCAGGTTGGTGTCACGTGTTCACTGATGGTTCTTGTCTGTGGCAGTCCACCCCTGACGTGCGTGTTGCTGCTTGGAGTGCGGTTCTTGCGGCCCCCCTGTCTGGCCATTGGAATTTTGCCGGCCACTCGGTCCTTTGTTCTGGGGTCCTCCCTGGCCTTTGCCAAACTGCGTTTCGGGCTGAACTGTTTGCCTTGTGTGTCGTCCTCCATCATGCAGCGGTGGGGGGCTTCCGGGTAAAAGTTTATTCCGATTGTTTGGGGGTTGTTAATAGGTTTAATTTGCTCACCCGGGGTCAGGTCAAACTGAAACAAAACAACCCCAATGCAGATCTTTGGCATTGGGCTTTGGACTCTCTGGAGAGGCTGGGTGCTCACAACGTACAACTGATTAAGGTGCCGGCGCACCGACTTGTCGCCTCGGCCAAGACACGACAAGAGGCCTGGTTGTATTGGCACAACAGCGCTGCAGATTGGGCAGCCAAAGTGGCAAATTTGGATCGTGGCTCAGCGTTTTGGCAGCGATGGCAGGATCATGTGACGGCCGTTCATGCGGCGAAAACACTACATCAACAGGTGTGGCAACTGCATTTACAGGTGGCTCTTTTGAGCGTGCAGCAGGATCGTTCACTGACATTGGATGAAGTGGAGGTGCCTCCTCCGAGGGCGACGCGGTCTTTTACAAAAGTTTTTGACACAGTTGCTTGGCGGGGCGAGATCCCGCTCGACTTTGCTACAGAGTATGGCGCTGGGATGGCTCGGAGGATAGCCACTTGGTGGAAAGCCAGAACTACTGCTGGCGGAGGCGAGGTGAAATGGGTCTCCTTCATTCATTTGTACGTGGATTACCAACTCACATGGGGCTGCGTTGGCCCTTTGCAGAGTGGTAAGAACTGGTTGGACTGTAAGTTGAGGCCATATTTGGACGGCCAGGCTTATCCATTTTTGAAGAGACTGAAATGGTTCCGCAGGTGCCTAAAGCAGTTTTGGAGCAAAAGTCGACAGCGTGTGGGACTGGAGACTTGCCGGTGTGAGAGCGAAGTGCTACAATCACACGTGGCAGCCGCTTCAATCAGCTGGGACGCGGCAACTTTGAGGATCGCTGAAATTTGGATAGCAGAGAACTGTCGAGGACCCGTGGCACGAGGAACACGACAGGTGCAGAATCTCCCCATAGCGAAGGCTATGCCAGGGTTGGCTCTGTCTCACGATGCATCAAATGATGCTGGCTGATGCGCGACAGCGCACATTTATGGACATAAGGTCTCTGTCCGAAACCTGACCAGGCCTGCTTGCGGGAAACAGTGGAAACAGTGGTGGTTTGGAACATAACTTTTTATGACTTTCCATTCAGTTGGGAATGTCATCATCCCAACTGACTTTCACTCCATCATTTTTCAGAGGGATAGGTCAACCGCCAACCAGTAATGCTTTCAACTAACATGGGAATAGGTCAGTTGTTCCCTATGAAATGACCATTCAGTTGGGGGAATTGACATTGAAGCAGCTATTTTGGGGTACCTCGTCCCTAGGTTTTGACTCATAGCCACATGAGAAAACATATTAAAGAACTTCAGGCATCAAGTTCAGCTAGAAATTGCCACCCTGCTGCAGGACATGGAGGCTGGTCGAGGTCTTAGTCTTCTTGGCATGTTTGGGGTCAGCTGCTTTGGCTGGCTGAGTCGTGGAGGTTGATAGGGGCTGACATATATAGTATATATTTATTGTTGTATAATTAGAGTATTATTTATCAGACTATCAGTATTTTGCTGCGATTGTATGTTTCTATTTTGTTGTGCTTGATATATAATGATATATACATATACCACCACATATACATATATATATATATATACATATATGATTGGTTTCGGTACAATATCTTACAATGTTGTGTTCCTTTTTGATTCCCATCAAATAAGCCCAGTTATTCCAATGAATTTCTTTGGGAAAATGATCCAAGAACTACGAGCCTTTCTAGAAATCCCATCATTCATTGGTTAAGTATAGGGTCGTAGCTATAGAAAATATATCTATATTCTTAACCAATATTCATTTTAATCCATGTCTCAATCATCTACATGTCCTGGTGATCAATCTCAATCTACAGATAGATTTTTTCAGATGGGATTGAGCTTTAGGCACCTAGACACATTGAACATGGGATGTGTCCAACAGGACAACCGTGGTCCCCACTTCAGATGGAATTCGATGTTAGATATGGGGGTGTTTTAGGGCTATAAATCACAATGTGATATCTTAAGTGATCATGCAGTATCATGCATGGAAAATTCCATATTACAATCCTCAATCATATAAATCCCATATGAAAAAAGGTCGTCCCCTACTTAAATCCATCACTAAATGAATCCATCCACCTGTAAATATATATATATATAGAATCTCAATAAGCATATCCATAAATCCACTTGTGAATTTCATGTCCAAATGCTGGTCCATCCATGAATGGAATCATGGGAATCCCTGCAAATCCCTCAGTAAAATCTCCATCAAACCCTCAAAATCCCAAGAAGAAATCCTATCAAGAATCCCTAAAAATCACCATAGATCATAGATGATCATAGTTAATATATAGTATATCCATGTATATCCCAGGAGAAAAATCGATAAATCAACACGACTGGTTTTTTGAACATCAACCCAATATCCCATCATCCCATGCCAAAATCCATCAGTTTCCCAGCAAAAAATCCATGGATGATGTCCCATAAAATACCCTTTGGTAACCATGGAAATAGTGGATTTACCCATTGAAAATGCATGGTGATTTTCCAGTTCGTTTATTGTAAACGTTTACCAGAGGGAATTGTTGTCCTAATTGAACATCACCCAACATAATTACCAATATTACAGTAATCATTCAATTGGGGAAAATCCTATCATCCCAACAAAAAATCAATCCAAAAATCATTGATATCATCCAATAAACCATCAACAGTTATATCAATGGGAATGAATATATCATAATATATCCATCAGTGTCCATAAAATACCCTCTGGTAATGACTAAAAGTTTGCGAACTTGAAGCCATGACCCAGTCGCGTGGATTTACCCAGCCATCAATAGCATGGGTGGATCTTTCCATAGTTCACCAGTGATTTTCCATTAAATATGGTGATTTACCCATTAAAAATGCTGATTTTCCTATTAAACATGGTGATTTTTCCATAGTTTACCATAAAATCCATCCCAAAATCCATCCGCAAAATCCCAGGGCGCCGTGCTCACGACCACCCGGAGGGCACCGGCCCGGCCTCGGCGCCTAAGCGGCGCAGCGACGCCAAGACGCTCGCCACGCAACGAAGGGGACCGGTGAAAACCGGGTGGGGCCGGGAAGGTGGCGATTTTTCGGGTGAAGTTCGGGTGATTCTATGGTGATCTCTGGTGTTTTCCAGGTAAAATGAGGGAACATGTGTGATTTTTTGATGGGATTTGATGGGTAAATCTAGCAAAACGATCTCGAAACTCAGGAGATTTGGGTCATTTTTGCCCATTCAAACTGGGTTCTTACTGTAGTCCCGAGGCCGAACGCTTGCGGTGGCACAGGCGCAGTGTTTGGGAACAAAGGTGAGCGACAGATAGCAACCAGAAGTCATAGACCCAAAAGTTTGGAAATCTGTGATTTTGATGTAAATATCATTGAACAACCATCTTGGAAACGCCTTTTCCATCTTTTTGGGGAGCTACTATAATACCCAAAAAGTAACTTAAGCTTGGGTATGATTTTCCCGCCATGGTTTCATGGGATGTGAGCCGCATGCAAGTTTGCGAAGCGACCCATTGGAAGATAGGATTGGATTGCTGACTTCATCCATAGGGTTGTGGAGTCATACCCCTACCGCTGGGTCCCAGCAATGGTAACATAGCATTTTGGGACGATTGATGTCATCTTCAGTGCAGAAATGCATGTTGAAGTTGTTGCCATCACCTGCCAAGCAGAAGCCTTGATGGAACAGGAACATCATGGTTTGGCCTCTAAAATCTGGCAAGATCCTCCCGGAAAAGTTGGGAAACATGATTAAATCACAATGCCTTCGAAAGTTATTTTGGAAAATTTGAGCAAACAGACGAAATCCCGGAGCTTTTGGCAGGCTCGACTGGTCAGTCTGAGGAGGATTCCCACTCCGGGTCTGGTAGCGAGGTGGGAAGACTCGAGATATCGATGTAAAAGGAGGGATTCCTGATGGGTTTGCCCAGAAAATATCAAAAATATCAAGAATTAACGGATGCCATATTTCTGGATAGGCATGAATAGCCCAATTTATGGCTATTTTTTATAGACAAAAAGTATGATAAGCTATGATATGCTACAGGTTTTAGTTTTTGATGCAACCAGGTTTCATAGTTGTGGCACATGCACGATCATGTACGCACTTGTTGGTTTCAAGATAGAAATTAGTGGCTCTACATTTAGCAATATTGCTGTTTCCTCGTGGAATTGCCTTCTCCTTTTCTTTTGGGTGTGAAATTCGGTTTGGTCCAGAGTAGTGAAATGTTTGCTTGCCATGTTTATGGATAAATATTGTAACATCCTGTAACACCAAACCAAGTTTCTGCAGGGTATCTGGTGAGCTTGTCCAAAATCACCAGTTGTTTCTTGTTGGATCCCGATTTTCGACGCTTACTTGCCCCTATTTAGTGTCAAATCATATTATATAAATTTATTTGTTCTCAATTTGTGACTACCAGAGAAACCTATATCACATTTTTGCTGTTATTCCACGATACCCCATGATATTTCCATTGTGTCCCTATTGTATCTGCATCATATCCCCCACTTGCCATCAATTAAATTCTCCCATGTTTGACAGTTATGTATCCAACACTTCAACATCTGTTCAATGGTAGAATGCCGCGTTCCCCCATTAAACTGAGGAATGTTGGTTACAGAATCTTGGGGATATTATAGGGATATCATTGGGAAATTCAGGGCTCATAATCTGACCATGACCTTCAGGTGCCTGATGTGGGTTCCAGTCGAGACCCACGGCAGGTGGAGGGTTTTGTGTCACTGGCGGAAGCCTGGGTGACTTTTGCGCCGCATAGTCACCAAAGCTGATCAAAGTACCTGGAAATACCTGGGCGATATTTTCTGAAGCTTTGTTTGGAGATGTTTGGAGTTTCAAAGAAGCCTTTTGACATTTTTGTTGACCCATGCACGAACCGGGGCTGAAGTATCCTGAAGTATCCTGAAGTATCCAAATTTCATGGGTCATGACTAGGTTCCAGGTATTGTTTTGGAGAATTTGTCCAGCAGCTCCAGGTGCCAAATTACGGCGCAGCAGATGTAGGACCTGGCTGACCTGTGGGACTTTTTTCGCTGGGGAGCTGGGGAGAGCTGGTGACCTCAAAAAACGACCTGTCTGGGTCACAACAATCATAGATGTCCTTTTCCCATTGGTTGGTTGATTAACAGAGGGGTTGAAGGTTTACCCCTTTAACAGGTAAATGATGATGGATGGTAATACCAAACCGGCCCCTCTATTTTTACCAAACCGACATTATTGACAACAAGTGCGTTTGTGTTATCAACAGACATGGTCATTCAATGGGATATAGCTTGCAAAAACGATGGTTCAATCGGATACAGTGGGTGATGAAAAATGGGATAGCCGGATAGCTAATGGTGGCAATGGAAAATGCCCTATAAGTGGAGGTTTTAATGGGAAAATCATTTGCCATATTTGACTACCCAAGGGTATAAACAACAAACATGATGATTCAATGGGTAATGGGGATACAATGGAAAATACTGTTTTTGGCCTATCTGGTGATTAAACAGGAACGGTTCGGAGCTATAGGTATGCACATCAATCCATATTATATCATCATATCACCCATAGGATCCATGGTGCTGGTATATATGCTAACAAAAAGGGGGTATATTGATGGTAAATGTTACCATATATAGCATACATGGATCCTACGGGTCATATTATATATCCTATTGAATATGATGGTTGTGGACATGTTGGGGGAACATGAAGCTTGAAACCATTGGGTTTGAGAGGCAGCCTGTTTTCAAACAAAGCTTCTTTCCCCTGTCAGGTGAGGGTCTCTCGATTTTAACAAAGGTGCAACTACTTCTTCTCTTCTTTTTGTTATTATGTTTCCCTTCTTATTATTATTCTTCTTCTTCTGCTCTTCTTATTCTTCTTCTTATTATTATTATTGTTGTTAGTTTTCCTATGTTCTTTATTTGTTTTGTTTTATTCTTCTCTTTTTCTTCTCATTATTACTATTCTCTGATTCTTATTATGCGGTTTTTCTTTGCATTGTTATTGTTATTATTGTGTATCTTATGTTTCTTCTTATTCTTCTCTTATTCTTCTCTTCCTCTTCTTCTTCTCGTTTTATTACTATTAGTATTATTATTATTATTTTGCTTATTTGTTTTCTCACTTCTCGCATGTCAGAAAAGTTCTGCGTTTTTCGCGTCCAACCAATGGCTGGTCCGGAGAGAAGGAAGCTGATGGCTGGCCGATGGCTTCCATCAGAAGGCCATCAGATGCTGGGAAGGTAGCCCTCGAATATGTTATGCAAGTTATGCCCAGACTACTTCAACTTTTTTGGTTGTTCACCAATAACTGTTTCTCCCATCAGTGCATAATTTCAACATGCCTGCCGAGTTTGCTTGAAGAGTTTCCTTTTCGAGACATGGAACATATTGCAAGCAACATTGGCTTGTGTCATTCTCCGGACATTCCACCTCCAGCGCTGTTGCTAGAGCAGATGGCGGATGTTCCAAATCATTTTCTATCGCCGCTTTGAATAGGCATTTAATCCGTGTTCCAAAACAGAGTTCAAAGTTCACAAGCAGCCCAAAGAGATCCGAAGGAAATTCCGCTACAAGAAACCTTTGTTTCCCCATGTGAATCTATGTTCTCACCCAGGCATACCTGCCAGGAATCCAAAGTCAAGACAGAAGAAATCAATCTTCGAAGCAGATGTCTGTGGTCAAGCGTCAAGAAAAAAACTGCGTGCGTGTGTGTGTGTCTGAAGTCTAAAAATAGCATGCGCCCCCGCACATGACAACCTTCATAGGAACAGTGGTGATAACCCAATGACTTCAGACTTCAGAGGAACTTCTTTTCATTGAACCCTATATACATTTGCGTAGAAGAACCGTTTGGAGCAAGGTCGAACTAAAGATACCTATGCTAGAAATGACAAGAACAAAATAATAATCATGACTGATATGGATGAAGGAGCACTCCTGCGCTACAGAATGCCAGACAAAATGCCAGAGTATATGCCGGACATAATGTCACAAAGAATTCCAGAATAGATGCCAGATTTAATGCCAGAAAGAATATCAGAATATATGCCAGAAAGAATCCGGACAGAATGTCACAAAGAATGCCAGAATAGATGCCAGATTTAATGCCAGAAAGAATATCAGAATATATGCCAGAAAGAATTTCAGATAAAGATCCAGAGTATATGCCGGACAGAATGTCAAATAAAATGTCAGATAAAATGTTAGAACATATGTGCATATATATATAGACATACATATTATATATATACAGTACCATATTTAGTTCCAGATAATATGCCAGAAACTCGGTCAGAAACTCGTGTGTCAGGGTCATTTTGGGATCGATGGGATGGCCAACGAGTCAGGACATGTCGGTCCTTATGTACAGAGTGTGGGTTCCAGTCGACTAAGTCGGTTTATATGTTGAATTTTCAATAGTTTCTCGTTCATTTCAACATATATACAAATAAATAAATGAATAAAGAAATGCGTACATAAATAAATATCTACATATCTACATATCTACATATATATATATATCGGCAAATGCCTGGGTTTTGCCCGGACCCGCAATGACGACGGGCGACGCCGCATCATCATCATCATCATCATCATCATCCTCATCATCATCATCATCAACATCATCAACATCATCATCATCATGATCATCAACATCAGCATCATCATCATCATCATTACGGGGGTGGGAGTTTAATATTCCCTAATATCTTTGTTGATCTTCCCAAGTGAATGTAAAGTTTAACGGGGGTGGGAGTTTAATATTCCCTAATATTCTTTGTTGATCTTCCCAATTGCATGT
>Ga0126342_10002882_pt1 | contig 27633 bp, 25 predicted proteins | sample Cyp1metagenome_FD_92528 | JGI IMG/M metagenome (GOLD analysis project Ga0126342, IMG submission 92528) | Coral microbial communities from Lord Howe Island, Old Settlement Bay, Australia - Cyphastrea 1 metagenome | ecosystem: Host-associated > Invertebrates > Cnidaria > Coral ... | reverse complement strand
TTGCCAAACCAATCCATAACTCCGGTTCTGCCAGGTGCCAACGAGACTAGCAGCTCCTCACCTCGGCTTACCCACATGCGGTCCAAAAAGGGCACTGCCTTTCGTTTTGGTTCTTCTCAGGTTTAAATTTCTCAGAGGGTAATCGAACTGAAGCTTTAACCAGCCAGATTCGCCATGGTTCATATAGTTCATATCCCTGTGTTGGTTTGCAAAGAATCCCATTTTGCTTGAGTAAATCCGTAAATCCCCAGGTTATTGGTTCCATGGACATTTTTTGGCTGGATTAATATCAACATCAACATCCCCAAAACCAATTGACCCGTTCAACTTGTTCAACTCCTTTGCTTTTAGTCATTTTATCATCACAACCCGAGTTATAAGTTGGTTTATAAACCCCATTGACCAAGAGTTATTAACTATAGGTATTAACCATAGTTACTTGGTGGCTCATCCCAGTTAGTAAGTGGGTTATAACCCCAGATATAAATGGGATAAGTAGGCTTAATCCACTTATAACTGTGGTTATAACCCACTTACTAAGTGGGATGAGCCACCAAGTAGTGAAATGTTAATAGGATTTTAATGGGATTCATTGGGATTCTATGGAGATCCAGTGATATTAACCATAGTTATTGAGCACCACCAGTTATAAGTTGGTTTATAAACCCCATTAACTATAGTTATAAGTACCATAAACCATAGTTATTGGAGTTATAAACCAAGTTAGCTATCTATGGGGGCCACCAAGTATTGAGCATAGTTATTAACCAAGTGATGCACCGTTCACCCCCCACGGTGCGGAGCTGTGAGGCCCGCCGTGGAGCAACCGAGCGTCGCTCCCAGCGAGCCTCCCACGGCGCCCAGCACGGCGGAGCCGGAAGTGGCGTCACTGGCGCGCGTGCAGAGCGGACCGGCGCTGCCCACGGAGCCGGTGATGGCGAAGAAAGGTGCGAAGCGGTGCAGAGCGGAGGGAGTAACTTCGGGGATTTTTCACGAAAAATGGCATAGTTCTAGGGATTCTAGGGCTTATATCCCAACTTATGGGGGTTTGTAACCATTTTTCTAAGATTTTTTTCACAAAAAATGGACCGTTTCATGGAATTGCCAGAGAGTTTTTGGTGGGGATTGCCGGTTTTCATGAAATTTCATGGGATTTAGAGGGGGGAAGTTAACTTATCAATTGATCAGGGTGTCTTATAGGAGGATTAGCTAGCAAACATATGGGCATATCATTGACAAGGTGATGATCGGCTGATTATTGGTTCGGGATTGTACTATCGAATAGAATGGGGAATATGATATTGTTTGTTGATCATTATTGGGGATTACACTAACCAACATGGGCTTGTCTGAAAATACAGGATAGGCCCCCCCAGTTATAAGTTGGTTTATAAACCATGAAATAATCCCCATAGCTAGTTATATCTACCATAAACCATTGTTAAACCACTTATAAACCGACTGGGGGCCCCATCCTGTAGGGTTGATCACCATTATCCCTTCTTTTCATGGCTATTTGGGGATATACCCCGTTTTCCGACAACCCCATACCCTCTGGTTATGTCAACAGTTTGCTATGGTATAGATGGCCCAGTTATAATGGATTTACCTATTAAAAGTGGTGATTTTCCAGTTCGCAAACTGTAAACGTTTACCAGAGGGTATAGATTTTCCCATTACGTTTTTATTACATATCCCATTATATCTCATTAGGTATCTCATTAAATGCCAATAAACCACTATATTCCATAGCTATTAAATCCCATTAAATCCCAATATATAGCTATTGGGGACTATCACAATATATACAAATTCTGTAGGGGAATCCTGGTTCTTCACCCAGGATAAGGGAACGGAGGGCATCGAATCCTCATACCTTTGCTGGTCAGGTTCAATCCCCATTTGTTTTTTTTGTGAAATCCACCATTTACCCTCTGGTAAATAAACATAGACCCTGAAAACCACCAATTTATAGTGGAAACTAGTCTTCCAACCCCTATCTGCCAGGGTCTATGTTAATGTACCAGAGGGTAGCTGAGATTTTTGCTCATTGAATGATCTATAAAGCGATAGTCTTGATGGTGAAATTCACCGATTTTTTCCATATCTTTGCTGTCACAATCCTGTTTTTTTGCTGAAATCCAGCATTTTTTTCTCTTTCAATCGGTGAAATCCCAATGAAATCAGTGAAATCCCCATGAAATCCACCATTTTTTGCCCGGTGAAGTCCGTGTTAACCCCGCCTGCCAGGGGCTGTGAAGACGTCCACCTGGTCCGGTGTGGCCTCGGCCAAGCAGCTGCCAAGAGAGGCGCCTGCAGAGGCAGAGCCGTACCTGACCCAAGTGTGGGACACTTGGAAGAAATTTTCTGGGCTTTTCTATAGTGGCCAATAGTATATAATTGGTTAATAGTGGTTAATGATGGTTAATCATTGGTATATAATAATTGGATGATTAGTAATTGATTTTCTGGGCTTTTCTATAGTGGATACTCATGGATAATAGCTATAGAAACTGGGATTTAATGGTTTGATGGGATTTAAATGTTCATCATCCCATGAATTGTAATAGAATTATTGATACTAATGGATAATAAATGGATACTAATGGATATAGTGAATTATTTGATCTATTATGTGGATACTCATGGATACTAATAGAATATTTTACTGGATATAGTGGATTAATCATTTACTAATAGTATCATTTTTCTATTGTGGATACTAATGGATACTATGGATACTAGTATAATTAGTAGAATGATGAATAGTTAATAATTGGATGAGATCAATGGGTTTTCTTTAGTGGATACTAATGGATACTAATAGAATATTTACTAATCATTTACTGGGTATAGTGGATTAATCATTTGCTAATAGTATCATGACACTTGGAGGATTTTTTGTTGTTGTTATAATTTTCTGGAGGAAATATACCCTCTGGTAAACTAACAGTTTGCTATGGAAAATCACCATTTTAAATGGGTAAATCCACTATAAATGGCGATTTTCAATAGCTATGTAACAAATTACCAGAGGGTATCTTCCATAAATCACCATATTTCCTATATTTTTCCAATAAATCACCATATTTTCCATATATTTCCCATGATGTGTAGATTCCCCAGATTTATTGATTTATAATTTTTGGATATTATTGGATGGCAATGATGAATCAATTGGATGATTGGTAAATGATTGGTACAGGATGGGCCCCCCATTTATAAGTTGGTTTATAAACCATGAAATAATCCGCATTAACTATAGTTATATCTACCATAAACCATTGTTAAACCACTTATAAACCAACTGAACGCGATTTCGACTGGGGGCCCCATCCTGTAGTAACGGGATTTAATGGTTTGATGGGATTAAATTTTCATCATCCCATGAATAATCCCATCATACTAGTGGATACTAATGTATAGTAATAGAATATTTACTATAATGATGAAATAGTGATTGGAAATAAAATGGGATGTTCTATCACTTTTTGATGATTGATTGATGGAGGATGTTTTGATAGAGTGGATAAATAATGGATACTAATAGAATATACTGGATACTATAGTGGATGGCAAGATTAATCATTAGTCACTAGTGGATGGTTTACTGGATATTCGTTGATGACAAGGATTAATCAATTGGATGATTAGTAGATGGTTGTAAATGATTGATGGTTATTCTGATATTCCTATAGTTTATATATATATATTAGTAGAATATCGTGATTTGTTGGGATTCATTGATTTCATAATTCTTGGGCTTGATTGGAAATCTCTTTCCTCGTTTTTCATGTACCCTCTGGTAATTTAACATAACTATGGAAAATCACCATTTTCAATGGGAAAATCCACTATAAATGGCCATTTCCAATAGCTATGTTAAATTACCAGAGGGTATATAATGGAATATAATGAAATATACTGCTAGTATCCATTGCTCCTGGGTAAATTATAACGACCTCACTGGGACCGAACCCTGGAATCATGGTTTATTTTAGGGAAATCATCTCCAAATGGCCTGAATTCAGGTTAGTGAAATATTATAATTTACCCAGATTGGTTTGTTGATGGTTTACTTGCTGGATATAAGTGGATGGAAATCATTAATCAATTGGATCATTAGTAAATGATTGATGGTTATTCCATAGTTAGGAGGATTTTCTGATTCATGAAAAATCATGGATATGAATCGAATGTAGTGGATGCTAATAGATAGTAACATTGGAGGATTTATTGCTAGAGGATGAATGGGATGATGTTTTATGGTTTTAATCATAATACCATCAATTTTCTACGGATTATATAATGTCTTTGAATAAATCATGATATGTATCCATTAGTGGATCCTAAAAATCATCAATACGAATTTTGAGCGTTTTTCTAGGGAGATTAAATCATGGGTCATTAAATGTTCCCATTGAACATCACCCAACCAAAATCGGTATATGGTCAATGCCATGGCTACTTTTTCAGGTGATGTCCAATAGCCCCAAAATGGGACATTTACCAAAACTAACATAGCTATTGAACATCACCATTTTTAATGGGAAAATCCACTATTAATGGCCATTTTCAATAGCTATTTTGACATAACCAGAGGGTAAAGGAATGATCAATGGCTAATGTGATGGGATCATTGATAATACCGTCGAGCGAACACACCCCTAACACACCCTCAAAAAACCCCCGTTGAGTGAAACGGGAACCCCCGAGGCTACGCATTCGGGAAAAACATGTTTTTACCAGGAGAAATGGTGGTTAAACTACATGAAAAACTTTAAAATATAAAACTAAAAGAATCTTTTTCAAAATCGATTGAATATCCTTTTTAAATTGCAATTAACATATTGCCAAAAATGGGATTTCGAAGTTTTCCCATAATATTAAATTAAACACCTGAATATAAAAAACTAAAACATTCTATTTCAAAATCGATTCGATTTCCTTTTAAAATCTTTGACAATGTTGGCAAAAATTGGATGTCGAAACTTTCCCCTACTATTAAATTAATTACCTTAATATTAAAACAAATCGATCTTAAAAGATGGACCGTATTAAAAGACACCGAGGCTGACTAGTTTTTATTATCAGGGGGTGAAACCCACAAATGGGCCCTTCATTTTTGACTTTTTATTTTTTAAGGGAATCAATTAAACATCAAATTGGCCAGTCTTGAATTTTCTAAAATTTAACGCGGACCCTTAGTAATGGGATTATCACCAAAGGGATTCACCGACTAGTGAGATTTATAATGGCAACTCCAAAAGTATGATGGTTGAGGAGTGTTTTTGTGGCTGTATGGGATTGGGATTTGTGGTTTGTTGATGGTTTACAAGGCATATTGATGGCAATTTATGATATTTATGGTGATATTTATGGTGAGTGATATTTGGTGATATTCATGGTGATATTTATGTGTGATTTTTGGGACTTAGCTGAGCTAATTATGGGGTTTTATGGTGTTTTAACTGCCAACACCAGGGGCTTTTGATGCCAAACATGGGTTAGTTTATGGGTGATCATGGTCGGGATTTAGTGGAAACCAATTAGAACTGTTGTGAGTCTGGGCAAGAGTTGGTCTGGTAGGGGAAGGAGGATTCTGTGTTTTCTATACATGAGAATCCTGGGATAATTTCGCAGAGTAATCGTACTTGGATTTGGTAGTTTCTTTAAATTGTGGTACCCCCAAATCATCCAAAGTTAGACAAGCTAAGCGTTGAAACATCATTTTCCCAACTAAACATGGCCTCAGTTGGGGTGGGAATATCCTATTCTCAGGCAAACCCGAATTATGGTATTGTTGGTTATATATAGTTACCCTCTGGTTATTTAACATAGCCATGGAAAATGGCCCATAGAAATAGATGGTTTACCTATTAATAGCATGGTGATTTTCCATGGCAAACTGTTAGTCATAACCAGATGGTAAGCCACATCCCACTATATCCCCATGATATCCTCATTCTAGTTGGTTATACCCCCATGTCCGGACAAAAACGCATCCGTAAATTTCCATCAGCATATCCGGTTTCATTAAGCTCATTCATTTACAAGGTGATGCCACCGAGTTGTGCCATTACCATCTTCTATCCGCATGAAATAGGTGGTTATCCACATTATAATCCCTCTGGTAAACTAACAGTTTGCTAATGAAAATGGCCAATTTGTAGATGAGTTTTCCCATTAATAGCATGGTGATTTTCCAGTTTGTTATGTGAAAGTTTACCAGAGGTTAAATCCCATTAAATCCCATTAAATCCCATTAAATCCCATTAAATCCCATTAAATCCCATTAAACCACCATTTTCCTATGGTTTTCCTATGGTTTTCCAATTTCATATGGTTAGTCCCTTGGATTTTTTTTCTCCCATGAATTACCCTCTGGCTGGGTAAATCCACGATTTCTATCGACTGGGCCATGGCTTCCAGTTCGCAAAGTGTTAGTTCGTTTACCAGAGGTTAATGGTTTTTTTTATGATCAGCCAAACATTACCTAATCCAAAAAGTTATCATGAACAGTTAAGTTGGATCAGTTATCAGTTATTATCATGACTAGTCCATATTTGAACACCATGATTTAATCCATTTTTATGACACACAACTGACATTAAACAGTAACCCTTTTCATGGCATTATCTAGTCCCTGTCCCTAAAGAAAGATGCCATTTTTCTCCCATTTTGTCAATGGGAGATCTTCAGGATCCAACAGATGGAGGTACGTTAGTATATACCATATTGTTGGCCATATTTTCTGGGGATATTCTCTGAAACATAGGCCTTATTAAAAATAGGCCAAACATATATGGAATCGGTACCTCCAATCAATCGGATCCTGAAAGATGCCATTTTTATCCAATATGATATTCTCTATAACTGACATTGAATAACCATTTTCTATTATGATAACTATGGTTTTATAGAAGATATAAGTTGTCAGTTATCATAATAGAAAATATGGTCTTCCATTTTTATCCAAACTTTATGACCATATTTTCTATTCTGATAAGCCATTTTCTATTCCCCTATGATGACCGGACCGGGACCGGGACCGGGACCTGTGGCCCAAGGAGCAGCATCCCAAGGGCCACAAGGCGCCGGTGAAGCGGGAGCTCATCAAACTGGGCGCCGTCTCTCCGGCGCGGCAGATGCTTGGACCGTTGGGGACCGTTGGACACCGGGGCGAAACGGTGCGAAACGCGGAGGATCTGGTGGTTTTCAGTGGATTTAATGGGATAACCATAGGAAAACCATAGGAAAACCATAGGAAAATGGTGGTTTAATGGGATTTAATGGATTTTACCCTCTGGTTATGTCAAAATAGCTATTGAAAATGGCCATTTATAGTGAGTTTTCCCATGAATAGCATGGTGATTTTCCAGTTCGTTATGTTAAATTACCAGAGGGTATGGATTTTTTCTTGTGATTTCTGGCAAGTTATGGATCTAAGAATCAAAAACAAATTAAATATATGGTTGCTGGATGTTGCTGGTTCATGTTACCCCATCTAATCATGATTATTTCAGCATCATAAACCCTACTTAATCTCATGAACTAAAACCAACTTAGCTAAGTGCGGGAGATCCATTCGTGGCTTGCATAGCCTGTGGCAATGGATGGGTTAAGGTACGGCCTTGTCCAGAAATTTGACAAACAGTAGGATTTGGGGCGACCCAATTTTCGGACAAGCACATTTCATGGGATTTCCATAAATGGGGGTACCCCTAAAGCTGGATGGTTTATTTGCTGGAAAATCCTACTAACATGGATGATTTAGGGGTACCCCCATTTCAGGAAGACCCCATATGATGAAAGGCGCAAAACAACGATTTTCAGGGCCAAACGATGGAGATACCAGAAACAAGTGGTGATTTCGCCAGCGAGAAGAGCCGTTTTTTCTTAGCAGCAACAGATTGAGATCACACCGTGACCCAAGCAATGATGATGTCAAGCAGTGGGCTGCATGCTACTGGAAATGAGATCTGATTGATGGGCCCAGCAGGAGAGTTTTTTGTGCTTGAATGCTTGCAACAAACCTTATTCAAAGCATTCTACCAGCACTCAAGACAAGTTTTCAGTGAGAGCCTTCTGGTGAAACCTTCACACCCTTAAGGTATCTCCAAGAGAACCCAACTATTTACACCAGAACTTGGGTTATTTTTCGATGATCCGGGATGGTCCTCTCTGCAGACAAACATTTTCCTATGACTCATCTAGTTGGATGAATTCCGCTTTGAAACACTGATAACTTCCATGCATTTCCATGACTTCCCGTCATTTTCCATCATTTTGTCCGATTTTCCATGGTTTTTTTTCGCTGCCATCCCCGTCCAAGGAAACTCTCCACCCTGGAACCTGTGGAACCTGTAGAACCTACCGAGACGACGGCCAAGAGGTTGTCGATGTCGGCGTCTGATGCCACGATGAAACTTCCTGAGGGCTGGCACCATGTGGAGGGGATTGAGCATGAGGAAGCTCCCGCTGCAGGATGACACGTTTTGCGGTGCGTCCAAAACGTGGTTGATGTTGGTTTATAAAGGTTTATAACCATTATTGAGTGTAGATGTATCTACCGAAAAAGATCCAGAAAACCCTAGTTGAAGTAGTGATATACCAACTCAGCCAACCTTTTGCGGCACCACCTTGTGAAGAGAAACACGCTGAGTGCTGAAAGCGAAGTTGATAAAACCCTTGTGTTTTCGTTGATGATGATATCATCAAAACAAGATATTTCGAAAAACAGAACAACCACCGATGCCTCATCTTTTCCATCAACAGAGAAACAGAGCTGGAGCTACAGTTATGGCCCGAAATACCAGTTATATGTACTGACAAGTCACCCCATTTATAGAATGTTTCTCATCCCATCGAAATCACCAGTTATATCCATCATGAACAACACTATTCGCCACTGTTAACCATTATGAACCACTATTAATCACCATTAATCATCAGTTTTAACTTATAGCCATGGCCTTAAATAACCAGTTATAACTAATAAATTGCCAGTTACCATCTATTTTAATAGGATTTCCACTATAATAAACCATCCATTTTGATAACTGGTAGAACTTGGGCCAACAAAAACTGGTCTTTTAAGGTCTCCGCCAAAGGTGGAGAGGTACCCGTTCCGTTCAACTAGTCCAACTCGCGACATGCAAATGCATTGACGCCGTGGAAAAGGATGGGATGGGAAATCATCCCCAGCCGTGGGGGCCTCATTGATCTTATTTCAGGTTAAGAGTTTTTTTTCATATTCACCCATAGTCATATGAATAAATATGGCCAGATAATTTACCCATGTATATATACATATAATATGTAATACAGTCATATTATAATTTAGATATCATATATTTACCCTTAAATCACGTTTCGGAATTCGATATTTTAAGGGGAAACTGGTTTAGATGACAAGATGTCACCTCTACAGGACAGGAGGTTTAGATGTGGTTTCACAGCCCACCAATGGAGTCATCATTTTCCGGTCATCAGTTTTCCACATCTGGAGTTTACCCGGCCTGGTAAACGTTTACATAACGAACTGGAAAATCACCATCTTTAAGTTCGGTAAATCATCTATTTCTATGGGTCATTTTCCATGTTAGTTTACCAGGCCGGGTACCCTTTTTTGGCCAAATTTGGGCTCTCAATCCTCCTTTTTTGAGTTGGACCACCTGCAGTACCACCTGCAGACATGTCCACCAGGTCCTACACTACTTCACAGGCTTCAAGGCCGACAAAACGCGGCGGATCTTTCACAGGTCTTTCATTGTTTCACAGTTTTAATTGTTGAAAACAGGTTGATGGGTGATAAAAATCCACGATTTCGCGGGGATCTACCATGGGATTTCATGGGAATATTTTTCATGGTATATATATAATATAACCATATATATATAATATAAATAACTAACTAAGAGTAGCTAAGAGTAGGATATTGGCTGTGTCTAAAAACTGAGGATACCCCAATTTTGATTTGCGAAAATAGGGATTTTTCCGTGCACAACTTCCAGATCTGGGACTTCCTCAATAGGTCCCATGGGGTCATCGTTAAATGGTAAATCTCCATGAATGAAGTGTGAAGAGTTCACTCTTGGGCTTCAGGTTCCAACCAGACCTACCCGGCCTGGTCAACTTTCACATAACGAACTGGAAAATCCAGCCATTTTCTAGCTGGGAAAACTCACTATTTCAATGGCCATTTTCCAGTTCGCAAACTGTAGCATAATCAGAGGGTATCCATCACCATCTTGGGTATATCGATGTGAATCCATCGGAATCCAGAACCAGAACAGATCATTGGGTGACAAACTTCAATCTTTATAGAACGTTTCTCATCCCATCGAAATCACCCTCAAATAACCAGTTATAACTGATAAATTGCCAGTTATCATCTATTTCTAGATCGGATTTTCCACTATAAACCACTAAGAACCACTATAAACCACTATAAACCGCTATTTTCTAGATCGGTTGTTCCACTTTTTGAACCATCTTTGATGCAAAAAGCTGCGCAAAAAAACCAGGATGGGCCCATGCCGGAGCAGAAACGCTTCTGCGTCTACCACATCTCCAAGGGCCAGGTGCCGTGTTTTTTTTGGCGCACACCGAAATGGCTGGTACTGGGATTGGTACTATGATAGGTTTTAGAACCAATGGATAGATATGCCATAGAAATTTTGCTTGTGGATTTTGGTCACTCAGTTTTTTTTTTTAATTTTTAATGGTACTATAGGAACTTATGCTTGGATTTTCATGCATCCCAAATATGGTACTTGGATGTGACCCCGTGATATAGAACTGGTGATGTTCCATACATAACTGGGGAAGAATGATATGGTTACGACCCACTATTCTAACTGGGATACATCCCCAAGTACCCTTTGGTTATCTAACATGATTTCCCGTAGATGCCCTTTTCCCACTGATTGAGGGGGTTTCGCCCAGTCAACCAAGAGTTAGATGATCATAAATAGTATACCGAACCGGTGCCTCTATTTTTCCTTTGATATAGCAATAGTATTGATAAATTATAATTGATAGATTACTATTACTTGTTGGGGTCACCTCTGTTTTTCCTTTGGAATAACACGATTGTGTAGATAGATGATCTCCCAATAGTAGTTTTAAGAATGCATTGCTGGAATCATAGCCGTCAGCTTAGATACCAAAACTACCTGCGAGGGGCGATGTGGGCGACCTCACTATGACCTCACTATGACCTCACCCGGCATTTTGGACACCATCCCAAAATCATCATTGGGTTCATTTATGATTATATTTATGATGGACTCACAAATGACGATGGACACCATGGATCATGGCCATCCCATAAAATCTCTTCGTTTTTTTTTCCGGATCTACTTAGACGCCGAAGATGTTGCAAGCCTTCCATGGATGGAAACTGCAAAGTGGGCCCCCCCAGGTATGTTTGTTGGTTTTTAAACACCAGTAAGTATAGTTATAAGTACCATAAACCATAGTTATTACTCCAATAACTATCGATAAGTTGGTTATTACTCCAATAAGTACCATAAACCAGAGTGAAATTGGAGTTATGTTCACCAACTCATCGATGGAAACGTCTTTTCCCGTTGTTTTTTTTTTTTCGGCTCGACAGCGTAGGGATCGGCTCGATCGGCTCCGATCGTTGGATTTTGAGGGTCGGACCACGGAGCAAACGGAGCAATGGTCCGCGCAGTGCTTAGAAATTCGACGGAGTTGTTTTCGATGGGTCACACAGGATGGGGCCCCCAAAATAGCGTTCAGTTGGTTTATAAGTGGTTTAACAATGGTTTATGGTAGATATAACGAACTAGTTTTCATGGGGATTAGAATGGTTTATAAACCAACTTATAACTTGGGGGCCCCATCCTGTGTTTGTGCTTAGTTTCTCCAAAACTCGCCGGATAGCCTGAGAAATACTTAAAGCACATTCTGCAATTTTGCAGATGAATCTCAATATAAACATCCAACTTTTATCTCAACATATCTATCAGCTTTCCCTTCTTGCAGACCACTGGTACCTGAGGCTTTGCTCAAATTGAGTCAAGTGGAGGTGGAAGATGTTATGCCATCCTTCAGGCGATGAGTCTCTTCAGAAATCTCACGCCAAATGATGAGTCATGATCGTAGTTTTTCAGACATAATATATGTATATATATATATATTTATACACTGTATATATATATACATGTGTATATATATATATGTATTTGAAAACTACTAGCCATCAATGATCAACAAACAAATCTGTTGAGATGAGTTTATTGCTATCCCAAATTTGATGATCATTTCCCTATGAAGTCAAGGCTCTTTGGCTGTACTCCCTGGCGTTATGAAACATGACTAGTTGGCAAGTCCCCAATTTAGTTCGATGATTTTCCCAGCGAACGAAACCTCCATGTATTGATCGTGAATGGAGTTGGAATCTGAAGCCAAGATCAATGATTGAATTTTCCAACTCCAGATACCCTCTGGTAAACTTTCACATAACGAACTGGAAAATCACCATGCTATTCATGGGAAAATCCACTATTTCTATGGCCATTTTCAATAGCTATGTTAGTCATTACCAGAGGGTATATCCCATTAAATCCCATTAAATCCCATTAAGTCCCATTAAATCCCATTAAACCACCATTTTCCTATGGTTTTCCTGTGGTTTTCCTATAGTTTTCCTATGGTTTGGTACGATTTGCATTATCATTGGAGTTGGAAAAGACATCAACGGAGTTGGTCTGAAAATCGGGTACTCCAAATTCCAACTGATGATTCTTTTTTTTGTCACCATTCATAGCTGCATATTTGGGGATATACCCTCTTATAAACATACAAAAAGCTATTGAACATGGCCATAGAAATAGTGGATTTTCCCAATAAAAATGGTGATTTTCCATAGTTATGTGAAAGTTTACCAGAGGGTACTAACCATTTTCAGAAAAACCCAAACACATATAGTTGCTTACTTATATACCATTATATCTCTAATAGATGATTTTCCCAGGAAATGTACCCATGTTATTGCCATCAATGGTCCCAAATAAAGATTTCCATGTTGTAATTGTAAGTTCTGAAATTATAAAAACACATAGAATATGTTGTTAAGTTTTAAATGATCATGTCGCTTTTTGAAATCTGTTTTCCGAGTCTGGTTTCGGATCATGTCGCTTTCCGAATGTTTCTTGATCCACACATGTTGTCATGCCATGTCGCCACGTGCCAGGCAGATGGGCCTCGACCTTAGCCTTAGCACCGTGTCTGGCGTACGCATTATCTCATGTGGCCATGGATCACACATGATCAACCCTGAAATTTTCTGGCTTGATGATGATGGTGATGATGATGATGGTGATGATGATGATGATGATGCTGATGATGATGATGCTGATGATCCATGTATTCACATATCAACATGTCAATGTATCATCATATGATCCTAAATATTTTGTTGAGGTCATTCCATCAAGCCGAAGGCAACCCTTTCGATGGTCTCAAGGACACGGGCAAGAAGGCCAGGCCGGGCAACGGTCCGACACAATTAAGCCATAAGAATCTTCTTGACCGGAGGATTGAGTGGGAACAACTGACCATCAACGGATCAAGATTTGGGACGATCCAACTGAAATCAGTTGTGTATAGAACTCTGGTGCTGGAAAAGCATGGTGATTCACCAAGAAAAAGTCGTGGTTTCTTGGGTTTTTTGTTGGATATTTCATGGGGGATATTTCATGGGAATCTCATTTTTCAGATCTTTCATGGGAATCTCATACAATGTGGGGCCCCCTAGTTATAAGTTGGTTTATAGCCCCATCTAACTATGGTTATAAGTACTATAAACCCTAGTTATTCTAGTTATAAACCAACTTAGCTATCTTGGGGGCCCCACATTGTATGGATTGTTTAGATATTGAAGATGGTGATGTAGCGACTCTGGCAATCAAACATGGCTGGAATTTAGCCACCCCTTCCATTGTTCGATGATCCAACTGCACCCCCCCAGGCTTTCATGGTGCCATGGATGAAGGATGGTACCCCACGGCACCATGTTTTGAGACTCCCTTTTAAAACATGGATCTCCCATTTAAAAATCACACTCAAAAATACCAATCCCCAATTTTTACAATAAAAACATCCCTAAGAACTAGAACATATCCCATGAAATCCCATGGAAAATCCCATTAAAACAGCATTTTCCTATGGTTTTCCTATGGTTTTCCTATGGCCGGGTATCATATCAATTCATATCATAAGTCCGTTCCTGGCGGCCCGTTTTTTTTGAGGTCAGCGTGGGCCGCTTTTTGCCGCCTGTGATGCCCCAGGAGTTCATTGCGTTACACATTTGATGTTTATAGATGTTTATACACAGATTTGATTTGGTGGGTTATTATTGAATATATATATATATACTGTATATATATATATATAGCATATTTACTATTATCAAATGAATATAATATAATATAATATAATATAATAATTTTTATTATTACTATTACTATAATACATATATATATAGCATATTTTTAGTGTTTCTATTGGACATTTGCTCATTTGTGGTACTGAGATAGTGGCAAAAGTACTTTAAGGACCATCCCAAAAAATGGAGCTTTCTTAAAATGTGGCGCCCCCCAAAACCATAAAATTTAGTGATTTTTGGGGTATAATTTACCCTCTGGCAAATAAACATAGACCCTGAAAATCACCAATCTTTAACGGAAACTAGTCTTCCAACCCCTATCTGCCAGGGTCTATGTTAATTTACCAGAGGGTGAAATGAATGATCTGTGTTTCAATTTTGTGCCCCGCGAGTTATAAGTTGGTTTATACCATCATAACTCTAGATAGATACACATTTCATATCTATTTGGCTTATAATTACCATAGTTGGTTTATATCATACATGGTTGTATGATAGTTGGTTTATAGATATAATTTGACGCAATATACCCATCATAAACTCTAGTCAAACTACAAACCCATTGGGCACCACCTCATACGTCCCATGTGTGGATTTGCTCTCGTGGTGGCAGGACATCATTTGCATTGGCCGAAAGCTTAGGGTGCCAACAGTCATTGGTTCCAGGCGTTTGGGGAAGCAGTGACTAAGTCATTGTGGGTGACGAGTTATGACTTGGGCAGAAAAAATGGCCATAAACCGTTTGCATGATTGGGGATGGTTGAGATCCCAGCACAAAATATGGTGATTTTGAGATTGGTGATGAAATTGGGTTTGCCCTCAGGTGATTTTTTTGGGTGCCAGCTGGTGTATTGGGGATTAAAAACCAGCTGGCATCATTCTTGAAGTGCTTCAGGGTCGCCCTACTTGGCGAAGTTAGCGGAAGTAACACATTTTTAAGTGTCCATGGTAGATATATCTATCTAATCGTAGTCAATGTGGTTTATAAACCAGCACAACCGGGGGGCACCATGTTGTAGGTAACTAACCATCCTTGGTGAATGGTTGATTCATGCAGTGAATTTATATATGAGACCAACAAGGATATGTATTTTCAGGGGGTCTATGGTAAGTCAAACAAACAAACATCCTAAACTTTAGAAATTGGAAAATGAGGGGTAGATATGAGGATGGCTATCCATGATTAGTTATGATTATTACCACCACATCCATGATGCCATGGCTATTCATACTCGGACGAGGATGAGGCTGAGGATGCCATGGATATGTCTGTTTTTCACCCGTTGTTAGTAGGTTTACTTTCACCTCATTGACTGGACTAGTTCGATATATCTACCCGAAGCTTGCTGAAGAGCAATGTACACTGGTTGAGAGGGAGACTTTTTTTGTGGATAACTGGTCGATGCTTGATATTGTTTGATTTGTTGATGCTCTATCCTACCTCTCATGATGATTCCAATCATTTTTTCCCCCTGTTTCAGGCAGATTTAACGGACACCAAGCAGCACTGGAGTCGATAGAAATAGCCACGCCGCTGAGGCCTGAATTACAGGGCGCATGCGGATGAGTTGAAACTGCCTTATCCAAAGAACCCTGTGGCAACTCGGCGCATACAAAACTACCGGGCCCTATCGATGCAAAGTGTCGGCCATGGCCGCCACGGTGTCATCATGGCTGGAAAATCCTGGTTGGTCAGATGATGTCAGATGATTTTCTCATGTCGCCATTTAAAAGAAACATGACCATCGGCTTCAGGGCGCTTGCTTGAAACGTCTCCGGAGATGTTTATTTCATCTCATGTTTGTGAAGGAACAAAAAGAACACAAAAGACATCAACACACATTATTGATGAAGAAAGAAAGTACACAAAAGTAGCCTCTGGTATATTAACATAGATCCTGGCAGTCAACGGGGTTGGAAGACTAGTTTCCATTTAATTTACCAGGGGATCCAGGGGTTTTTCAAACTTCGGTGCAAAGTCTCCGTCCGTGTGGTGAACAGAATTAACGGCGCGTTGCCGCCGTAGTAAAGTAGTAACCGTTAGCATTGCCGTTGGTGCACAGTTCACTTGGTGAATTCGTCTGGGTTTTCCAACTAGGGGGATAGAACTCCCGATAGCTAAGTTGACGCGCATCATTTGGCAGACTTACAACCACTTTATGGGGGATATAATATGATATAATAACATGACTGTGTTATGATATAACAAGATAATATGATTTGGCAGACTTTGTATCTAGGGTTATAACAGTTATAAGATGTTCTAAAGCAACATAACTGTGGGGCCTCACGTTGCCGCAGTTATTGCCGCATATTATAATGACACCCCATGGGTACTAAGCGCCATTGGGATGGTTGATAATGATCATCCATTTATTTTCCATAACCACTAAAGTAACATATTATAGTAAGCGTTATCAACATATAGTGACCATTATTAACAATCATTAACCACTATTGACCATTAATATATATATATAGTAACCATTATATATAGTAACCATGATTGACAATCATTGACCATGATTAATCATCATTAACCATTATTAACCATCATTAGCCATTATTAACCATAGAATTCATCAACCATTAATAACAATTTACCATCAAAGTAACATATAGTAACCCTTATATATAGTAACCATGATTAACAATCATTAACCACTATTAACCAGAACCACTTAAGTAACATATAGTAACCATTATAAACATATAGTAAGTAACCATTATCAACATATAGTAACCATTATTAACTATCATTAACCATCATTAACCACTATTAACCACTACTATATAGTAACATATAGTATCCATGAAACGCGAAGCCGACGCCACGCCACAAGGTCTTCATGAAGCCCACGAGCTGTACGGCGGCACATGGGGATCCCATCGTCGGGGCCCAAGTGATAGGCGGAATTCATGGGGAACACAAATTGTTTTGTTCAATGGCCACCTTATGGAAAAAACTATACATATATATATAATATATAAAATAATATATATATATATAATTATATAATTATATATAATATAGTCTAGTATATAATATAAAATGTAATATATATATATATATATTATATAATATATATATAATGTATAGTATAGAATATATCATAGATGATTTATCATATATCACATATCATATATCATATAGCATATATCATATATCATTTATAATAAATAGATACACACACACATATATATATATATATAACACACACACATATATATATATAAGCATATATATGCACTATATAGTGGACCTGGGTAAATTATAAGGACCTCACTGCGATCTCACTGGAATGATGTTTTTTTTTCAAGGCCGCACTTTTCAGATTGAATAAAGGCCATAGAAAGTTCGTGGATTTAACCATTGAAAATGGTGATTTTCCAGTTCGTTATGTGAAGGTTTACCAGAGGGTATATGATTTACCCAGATTTTTGGAAAAAAAATAGGCATTTTTATTTGTAAATCATGGCCACAAGGCTTCAAGGGTGGGCAATTCATGATTTTCTCTCCTTATTTATTCAACGTTACCCCTGGTAACTGGGCTGGGAGCAACCCTGGAAAATTCTGAAAATTCTGAAAGTTGGGAAATTGGGGAACTGATTGGAGGATCTCGATGATTTCTGTATGATTTAGCCATTGAAAATGGTGATTGTCTATAGCGAACTGTCGAATTCCCAGAGGGTAAAAAAAGAGAAATTCTCCAAAGATGTCCCCACTGATGCGTTCTTATACCGGGGTAAAAGGCCAGGCGGATCATGGAATTGAATAATACTGTTGTTTCCAGGTGATTCATTTCATGATCGGGATAATAACGAATTTATTGGGGTGAGATATCTTTCGGGATCTAATGTCTTCTGGACTACCCACGTATTGTGTGGTACAGTTTTAGATTCATCAGGTAGGGGAGTGACGTCCATAGCCAATGTCCGCCATATTCCCGTCTTGGTCCCCAGTGTTGATAAACCATATATTCTGTCCCACTTGTTTGTACACGGATAATAATTACCCTTTGGCTATTCAACACAGCTATGGAAAATGGCCCATAGAAATAGAAGATAAACATGATAATATTTACCAATTTGCCTATTATACATGGTTAAATGACCAGAGGGTTAAATCTCCATCAAATGAATTTAGACACTCCAACTCCTCCGCAAGGTGGTCTGACATCACATTGATGTTTCTGGACTAACCCATATTTCACTGGCCATTTCAGGAACCGATTGATTGGAGGTACCTACCATATATAAGGCCTAGTTTTCAGGCCTATGTAAGTGAATATCACCACAAAATATGGCCAAAAAAATGGTACAGTACCTCCATTTTAGGATCCTGGAATTCGCATTGAATATTTGTCCCCATTGGATTCTGACCTCATCTCTACCTCCGCCAAAAAACATGTGGCGACAAGGCGCAACCGCGCGTCTCAGAGAAGATGGACTACGAGGTGTGGGTGTACATTTTCTTGCGCTTTGCGAATGGGAACATGGGATGAAGATATGGCTGGGTAAATTATAACGACCTCACTGCGACCTCACTGGGAATCATGGTTAGTATTGGAAATGATCCCCAAATGGCCTTAATTCAGGTTAGTGAAATATTATAATTTACCCAGATATGGTATAGATGGCTCAGAAATAGTTCGATGAAATTAGCTATTCAGCTACTTTAAACTTGAGATTCATTGCCATGGCAAACTGCTAGTTTACCGTAATATTGCCTGGTTGTTTAACCGCGGCCAACCGTTGATCGGTGATGTGCGGTGAACGTATCGAACTTCAATGGGAGATCTCCAGGATCCAACAGATGGAGGTACGTTAGTCGTTAGTACCATATATTTCTGGCCATATGAATTGTGGTGATAAATATGATATTCCCTGAATTTTAGGCCTGAAAAATAAGCCAAACATATATGGGATCGGTACCTCCGTCCTCAATCGGATCCTTTTCGTCATGGCCATTGACATGGTGGTGAATCATGGTGGTGAATCATGGTGAACTACAGCATGGTGCCCGCCCAGTTATAAGTTGGTTGTTCATCAACCCCACTGACTAGATAATTCTATGTTTTATGGTAGATATAAATATATATATATAGATAACCATATTTGGTAGTTATCTTAGTTTTATCTACCATAAACCATAGAATTCAGCCATAAACTAAGGCAACTGAACACTATCGACTGGGGGCCCCATCCTGTAACATTTGGCCTCACTGCGAACACATCTTTCTGTGGAGGCAGCTTGAACATTTTCAATGGGAAAAACCAATGGCGAGCTCCGGAAAAACCACCCGGGAAGAACGGGGAGGGGTTGACCATGGGCATTTCTCTGACAAGCCTGGGGAAATGATCACAAAGTCAATAGGTCAACCGTGGGTCAACCATGGGTCAACCGCTCAAAAAATACCTTAGACGCGGTGATGTAGGCAGCAAATATGCAGATACGTGCGGGTGTAATTCATGCGATTTTTATGCCTCGGGGATATGATTGCCATCCGTTTGGCGTCGATGCTGGGTCAAAATTCATGACTCCAATCCACATAATGGAAGGAGGTCGGGATTTTGAATGTAATGATGCTGGTGACTATGACGCTAAGCAGCCTCGTGCCGTGATTTTTTACCTTGTTGTTAAAACCTATCGACAATTGATATATATATATATATACATACATACATAACTATTATAAACATATATAGTTATATCATATCTGTCAACTATAGATATATCTTGGCCCATCACCTACTTACAAAGGCTATAAACCGGCTTCGCTAAGGAGGGGTCACCATTTTGTGTGACATTCGACACAACTTCTACAATGTTGACTTCGGTCTGACCATGATTCTTGCATGCATTTCCGCCTGTTTTTCCTTCCGATTGATCTCCGGTAAATTCCAACAATTTTGGGGACATAGCCGCTGACCGTATCACGGTCTGTCACGGCATTTTCCGACAAAGCCCAAGATTTTAGTGTTTTTTTTTTGAATCTCCTGCCACGGTTCGTCATGGTTCGTCACAGTTTGTCGCGCGACTAGTAGGCAATTGGAAGCCAAGGCTTCCGACAAAATACGATCTCCGACTGTAAGATTTCGACAGTGCATGCGCTATTTGGGATCATCAGAAATGACCTCGTATTCGCATACATGTCTGCTCTTACTTTATTTATTCGCATGGATCCTCAGGGATTGAAAAATCAACGCCCCTGCTCCTGTGACACTTGAACGTCCGGAAAAAAAATCAATTTGGATGCCGACCACCAAAATTTCCAAAAACTTTGGGATCAGAAATAAACCATAAAACCAATTTCCAAAAACTTTTTTCCCGGTTTGGGAAAACCAGGTTTTTGAATTTTTATGATTTTTTTAGGCGAGGATTGTTTTTTTTTAAATATGGGTAAAATTTGGGTTTTCAATCGAAACCCTATATTCTCGGGAAAATCCGATCAGAAAGCAAGAGCACGAGCACATGGAAAGCAAACGCTGACAATCAAGTGCAAAAGCCTGCAACTGGACTTACGCAGCTGCGAGCTCTGTTCTTGGCCAGGGATGACCTGTCTTTGTTCGTACCTATCTTCTAATTGTGCCTCAGATGCAGGATGGGACCCCCCAGTGATGTGAACGTTGGTTTATAAACCATTCTAATCCCAATTAACTATAGTTATATCTACCATAAACCATTGTTAAACCACTTATAAACCAACTGAACGCTATCGACTGGGGGCCCCATCCTGTGTGCTTGTCTTGCGTGGGTCGCTGAACAGTACTAGCGGAGAGATCTCCATGACGCAAGCGAACATGGCAAAGTTGGGCTGCAAAAAACTGAAGAAACAACAGCTCTGCCCACTATCAAATGGAATTCTTTGGCCAAAATTGAAACGTTATCAAACCGGAATTCACTGGCCAACAAACATATATGTATATATATACATAGATTTATGCACATATGTTTTCCTAGATTTACACATGCACATATGTTTTTCCATATTTCCCATATATAGATTTATGCACAGTATATATGCTGACATTCCCAGGCTTTGTTGATTATCCCTTCAGGTGGAGTTGGCCGTGGTGATCGGCCGGGAGTGCAAGGCAGGGACAACCCATGCTCGCAAAAAGTTTATTTTACCAACGGGATAAATGAGATAGAATGGCTAATATAGTGGGATACAAGGATATATATATAGATAGATAGATATAAATGTTATAAGTATAATATATATATATATATATATATATACACATGTATGTGATGTGATGTGATGTAATGTAATGGAACGTACCGTAATGTAATGCAATGTAAGATAATGTAATGCAACGTAATGTAATGGAATCTAATTCAATTTAATGTAATGTATATAGTGAGATTTAGGCATTGGATATATACAATCAATGGTTTAGTGCGATAGAATGAGATTTAGATTACGGGATGCAGAATTTCTGTGACATGAATATATAGTGGGATAAACATATGAATATATAAAAAATATATATACATACACATATGCACACGAACATTTGGATATATAATGGGTTTACTTGTAAATGGCCTTCAAACTAGTATATACAATCAACATCAGATGGGGATTTTGATGGGATTTAACTACTGTAACCAGATATCAGAAGTTGTTTTTTTGTTGATTGAGTCCTTCCAATAGCTCAGGTTTTGGCGGAACAAAATATGGTAAGTTCTTCGCAAAAATATCAGAATCCATTAGGAAAGTCCTTGAAAGATTCACCCGTATGAAAGGGACAAGCCAGGGTTTTAGGATGATTTACCCTCTGGTAAATAAACAGTTCGACCCTGAAAATAAGCAATTTATAGTGGAAACTAGTCCTCCAACCCCGATGAATGGCAGGGTCTATGTTAATTTACTGGAGGGTAGAATGTCTTAAACTAACATAGCTAGGGAACATCACCATCTTTAATAGGTAAAAATCAATTATTTCTATGGGCCATGGCTTCCAGTTCGCAAACTGTTAACGTTTACCAAAGGGTAGGTCCTGTTTTACGGGATTTACCTGGATTTTCTGAGATGATTTTGTGCCTATTCCTATTGGCTAATCCACCGATTATTTTTCATTTTTTTTGGAAGACCTGTTGAAAAATAATCCTAGTAGACTCCCCATGGTGGAAAAATCCCATTAGAAAATCACCTGACCTGGAGCAAATCCAATTTTTTTGGTGATTTTTCGACTGGGCTGAACCATCACTTCGCACAGGATGTGACGCCAGAACAGGCCATGGACTATGTCCTCGGGTGCGCGATGCATGCGATGGGATGCTGAAAAGCGGAAACGAAAAACGGGGCGAAACGCTGGTTATCACTCATTGAATGGGGGTGTACCCTCTGGCAAACAAACATAGCTATGGAAAATCACAATTTTCAATGGGTAAATCCACTATAAATGGCAATTTTCTATAGTTATGTTAGTTTACCAGAGGGTATATAATCAGACAAAATGTTTGATAGGTGATTTTCAACTACCCCGTTTGATTGCCAGAGGGCCTAGGTGTTCTTTTTGTTTTTTTTAGTTTAAAAAAATATGCAGTAATGTTTTTGTCCCTTTTAATAAGAACCAACCTTTCAGCAACCCTGGGTTTGCGGCATCACGTATGATTCTATCCTGACATTTGGCCACATGGACTGACATGGGAATTGGCACTGACATATCACTTGACATACATACTGAGTTACTGAAAGATTTGAGGACAGCGGACTGACATGTATTAGATGAGTTCACTTAACAGTCCCCAAAAAAAGGTGCTACCCTCTGGTAAACTAACAGTTTGCTATTGAAAATGACCATTTATAGTGGATTTTCCCATTAAAAACGGGTGGATTTTCCATAGCTATGTGAAAGTTTACCAGAGGGTAAGTGCCATTAAATCCCATGGAAAATCCCATGGAAAATCCCATTAAGCCACCATTTTCCTATGGTTTTCCTATGGTTTTCCCATGGATCGGGGGATTTTTGTTGGAACCTGGACAGACTGGGTCCAGGTACACCTGCGCCAATGACCTAAGCACCAGAGACTGGCAAAAGGTCCCAGAACTCTCTGGCAGTTGGGCGCGCCCAGCTTGGAAACTAAGAGAAACTGGCACCGAGTTTGGAAAATATGATGATTTATTGGAAAAAAACATGGAAAATATGATGATTTATTGGAAATATATGGGAAATATGGTGATTTATGGATGTTTACCCTCTGGTAATTTGTTACAGTTTGCGAACTGGAAGCCATGGCCATTGAAATAGTGAGTTTTCCCATTAATAACATGGGTGGATTTTCCAGAGTGAGTTCATCGCACTTTGTGCTTGTGAAGAGTCAACATATGTCAACCTTTGTTGTTTACTGTACCTCTGTATTCTCCCATTCTATTCCCTTTTTTTTACATAGTCAAAGCCAATTTTTGTTGCTAACATCCTCATGTCTACTGCTTAAATTCTCACCACACGTGGATGATTCCAAAGACAAATCTGCACTTTATTGGTCCGACTCTTGTTTTTACAGAGCTGAGAAAACGAGAAAACCTTCCATCACAAGTATAAACAATTGATGATTTAAGACCAAGATTACGACCATAACCCAAAAAGTGGTAGTTAGTTATGCTACCCATGTTTTTTGACAAATTAAACGGATCTCAGAATGTCGTTTGTATGTGCCATTTTAAATTTGCATTTACCCTCTGGTTATTCAACATAGCCATGGAAAATGGCCCATAGAAATAGATGGTTTACCTCTTACTAGCATGGTGATTTTCCATGGCAAACTGTTAGTCATAACCAGATGGTATATCCCATTATATTTCCATTATATATCCCATTAAATCCCAATAAACCATGATATTCCATTGCTATTAAATCCCATTAACTCCCATTAAACCACCATTTTCCCACAAACCACCATGTATCCCATGCAAAAAAAACGAGGTCAGTGGTGCAGATCGAAGAGCTTTGATGGGTTTCTTCGTCAGAGATCCGGCCCTTGGTGGCGCATCATTTTGAACATCTCCATTTATGGGGGGATGTTCCAGCAACCTGGTGAATACTCCTGGTAAATACATGTAAATACCTGGTGACTACCGGATGGTACATAGGAATATTTTTGGATCTGAGGATGAAACTGACCAAAAGAATGATGGGCTTTACCTGCCCAAAATAGGCAAGTTTCGTGTTGTTGAACAGAGAAAGACCGCGGAGTTTGCCTACGCGAAAGCTGCAAAAAATGGGGAGTTAACATGTAAGATGCCGAATGCCACCCTAAACCAACCATTGAGATATTACACAATCTCCAATCATGGTGATCATCAACAACAACAACATCATCATCATCACCATTCATACAATAATTAGCTTCATGATAATATGTATATATATATATTACTAATCACTAATCAATGATATTCAATAAGCATCCTACAATATTTAGTAGCCTCTGGTTATTTAACATGATGAAGACACATATGGCTCTAGATCAATACCTATAAATAGCATCCTTAGGGGATGAACATCCATAACAACTAGCTATTTTGATGTTCACCATGTATTTACCAGGTTTTGACCCATCTCCTTGCTTTGCTGAGATGATTTCTCATGTTTTCCCAAAGTTGGCATTTCTACCGTGCTAAATCCCCAAAATCCATGGGTCAATAACCGTTTTCCCGCTTGCAACTCCGATTTGCTGCAAAAAAAACACACAAAATTGGAGCCACACCCAAATATCATCACATATCAAATTCTTGCTTAATTTATTTCCCATGAAATATGATCCCAACTTGGTGGTCAATCATTTCATGGTCGCCTTTTTTGCCTCTGGTGACATAGTGGAACGGTTCCCGAGGTTTGCCCCAATTGGTCCGGTGATCGCCACGAAGGCGTGTTCAACGCGCCGGCTTTTGAAGATGGGGGTTGAGTCTGGAAAATGATGAAAATGGGGATTTCACCCGAAAAAAAAGGGAGATTCATCATGAAATCATACAATGTGAGGCCCCCAAGATAGCGTTCACTTGGTTTATAACTCCAATAGCTATGGTTTATGGTACTTATAACTATAGTTAATGGGGTTTATAAACCAACTTATAACTGGGGGGCCTCACATTGTAGGAAATCCCAATGAACATAGGCCATTTGATTGAAAAATTGAAGTGTATCACAAAACCATTCTAAAACCATTCTAAAAGGACCCAGGATTTAGGTGATTTCAAGAAGGACACTGTTGTGTCTTCAACTGAAATGGGGTTTACCAATTCAAGAATTGGAGGTTTCCTATGTCATGAGGGGTACTCCTAAATCATCAATTTTTATTAGGATAAGCCATCCAGCTATTGGGGTATCCCACAGTTATGGAAACCACCAGTTCGGCATCGAAATAGGATGCAGTAGGACGCAGTTGGCCCCAGTTGACGTTGAGATCAGGGCCCGAAAAAGGGGGGATTCGACGGCGCTTGCAGGATGAAATCGCAGATCCCGGCGTTTTGAGAGTCGGGCGACCCAACAGTCGAGGTCGATCCTAGCGATCCAATGATCCGACGGGAGTTCTTGCGGATGGGTCACCAGCATTGCATCCCCCCAAACTCTGGTTATTTGTTGCATAACTACCCAGAACATTGCCATGGAAAGTTCGTTCATTTACCCATGAAACATGGTGATTTTCTATAGTTATGTGAAAGTTTACCGGAGGGTATATGTTGCTGAAATGAATTGTGGGTCCAAATAGGTACCTCAATAATCTGATCCATACATTTCGAGACAAAGATTGCCCTGCAGGGTGGTGCCCCCAGTTATGTTGGTTGGTTTGTAATCCCGACTAGTTTGACATATCTACCATAAACCCAAGTGAAATTGGAGTCATGTTCACCAACGAAGCGAACTATGGGGCATTTATTCAACAACTAACTATTCCATTGTATAATCCCATTAATATCACATATATGAATAGATATATGTATACATATATATATAGATACACATATTATACGCATACACACATATATGTATATATATATATTATCAATGCACATATGTATATATATATATATATGTCTGTATAGTGGGATAGCTATTAACTATGAGGCACCACAGGGCACCTTTTTTAACACCGCTCGAAGGTCCAGACTTTTGTCAATGGAGTGCAGATGCAGGATTTGGCCGATGTGGGGATGATTTCAGCAATAAACCAGAGTGGGGATTTAATCCGTTGTTTATTGTGGTTATTAACCATTAATTATGATAATTGTTTATGGTTATTAACCAGAATTAGTGATTAATGGTTTTAATCCAGGGATAATGGTTTAATCATATGGGTAATGGTTTATCATGAGTTAATAATTGATGATAATTAATGGTTATTAATGGTTATTCATGGTGAGTGAATAAACTATGATTTATGGTAGATATAACGCACTAGTTATGGTGGTTTGTTTCATGGTTTTTCTGAGCCAACTTATAGAATTTTCATGTATTGAGTAAATGTTTTTTCCGTAGTTGAACCAATTACTGTGTGGTTTTTCAAATTACCCATGGGCATATTGTTCAAATTACTGTGAACGTTCTTCCATAGTGGAAAAACCACGTTTTGTGCAATCTACTTGGAGGAAAACCATGGGGTTTTCCAGACCAATGGGACACGTTTACCCAATGGTAAAATGGATTTTCACCATCAACATGATGGGGGATAAAATGGAGATATAATGATTACCATCTGGTTAGTTAACATAGCCATGGAAAATCATCATTTTTAAGTTCGGTAAACCATCTATTTCTATGGGCCATCTATACCGTGGCTATGTTAGTCATAACCAGAGGGTATACTTGGAGGCCGTGACGACTCCGATCACAAGGGGGTGGTACCTTGCTGAAAACTGTTGAAGGTTCATGGTGATGAAATAAGCATAATGGGTAAAACGATCATAAACCATCCCCACAGTCATCACCATAAACAGGTGATATATTTACCATTCCCAGTCATGGGTGGTTTATGACATTGTTCTACCTACATTACTGGAGCTGGGGTAACACCAGATTTGGGAAAATCCACTTGTGATTGGCAAACAACTGCACAGGATAGGGCCCTCAAGATAGCTAAGTTGGTTTATAAGTGGTTTAACACTGGTTTATGGTAGATATAACTATAGTTAATGGGCTAAGTTGGTTTATAAGTGGTTTAACACTGGTTTATGGTAGATATAACTATAGTTAATGGG
>Ga0126342_10002881_pt1 | contig 27635 bp, 17 predicted proteins | sample Cyp1metagenome_FD_92528 | JGI IMG/M metagenome (GOLD analysis project Ga0126342, IMG submission 92528) | Coral microbial communities from Lord Howe Island, Old Settlement Bay, Australia - Cyphastrea 1 metagenome | ecosystem: Host-associated > Invertebrates > Cnidaria > Coral ... | reverse complement strand
TGATGCCCCATCCGTCATTTCAGTATATCTTTATCTATCTCAATCTAAACACTTTGGGTCAGCATTCTAACTGTCTGGTCGCCGCCCGGGGCTGCGCCGCATTCTAAGTTTACGAAAAAGGGACACTTGAAAACCTGCCGCGCATTCTAAGTTTCAGTCCGTCGGTATGTATATATATATTATTATATACACATCGTCCATAGACCCTAGTTATTGTAGTTATGTTCACCAACTGAACGCTCTCCAGTCCGGGGGCACATTTCAATCAGAAAGCCCCCAGAGATCCGAGGAAGAAAATCTCGACAGATCATAATTTCTTGATAAACGTAAATCCCCCTTAAAACTGGGATGAATTACTGGTTATTAATGGCTTTAAGTAACTGTTATTATGATTTAACTGGTTATTTCTATGGGAATAGTTGGTATAACTATAACTTAATGGTAAATAATGGCTAAATGATGGCTACTAGTGGTTAATACTGGCTAATAGTGATTGATGATAAACACCATCCCATGAATTCAATCTCCTTTGTTTATCTGGTTGGTTGTGCAATAATCATGTTGAAAAATGTTAGTCAATGGGAAGGATTATCCCATATATTATGGAAAATAAAACAAATGAAACCACCAACCAGCATTAATTCAATCTCCTTTGTTTATCCCATTGTAGATCACTGCTGCTTATTTGCCAAGTGATATCTGATATGCCAAGTGACTTTGCGCGTGTAGAGCGCTATATCCTGAATCAGCGATACAAATCCCACTGGAAATTGGGGAAAACAGTTGTCTCAACACTGGGAACCCAATAATCTTGTGGGTGATAATAATTGTCCACTTCAAACAAAAAAAAGGAGCTATCTCCCGTTTTCGATCGCAACCATATGTATATATATATATATGTGTATATTTATGTATATATATATGTATATATATATACATATATGTATATATATATATATATATGTATGATATGTGTAAGAAAAAAGGTTTCCTGTAGCCGTAGTAAAATAGAAGATTTTCCGATTCCCCCTGGATTTCCGGCGAAAACAATCACCTTCAGCTGGCTGCCAGGTGCGATATGGAGGTTTCCTGAAAAAATCGGGGTACCCCCAAATCATCCAATTTGAATAGGATTGTCCATGAAATAAACCATCCAGCTATGGGGGTATCTCCCTTTATGGAAACCCTCGGATTTTCCCACAGAAAAAAAGCATCAGTTTCCCAGGAGATTTCCAAGATTTTCTCATGACATCTCCAAGTTTTTTGCCGGAAAATTATATACCCTCTGGTAAACCTACAAAAAGCTATTGAAAATGGCCATAGAAATAGTCAGTTTTCCCATTAAAAAATGTGATTTTCCATAGTTTTTTGTATGTTTACCAGAGGGTAACCAGTGTCCTTCGTTTTCCCTTCAATTCTTTTTTTCCTGGGAAGGATGTTGGAATTCCCTGCAGTGGGGGGCCCCCAAGATAGCTCGGTTTACAACTACAATCATCAATAATCTACAGCTAGGGTTTAAGGGTGGAGTTTCTAACTATGGTTGGATGGGATTATAAGCAAACTTACTGTAAGTTTGTGATCATTATTTATTCCCATGTGCAACTGTTAGTTGGGCCATAACTGCCATAACTGTATGATGGCCCGCCCTTGGTGTCGCCGTGTTTCACGCGCCTTTTCTTTCTGTTTGAAGGCAAGCTCTTCATCGGTGTTGGCTGTCTTCATGGTCTGCTGCACCTTGGGTTAGGTGGCGAAAAATAGGCGGCGAGAAATCGCCAAGAGAACCAGGTGATTTACCCGGCCTGGTGAACGTTAGCAAAAAACTATGGAAAATCACCATTTTTCATGGGAAAATGCACTATTTCTATGGTGATGTTCCATAGTTATGTAACAAATTACCAGAGGGTAATGGAAGTTGTGTTCCTCAGGAAACTGATGGGCTAAGTTTCTTGGAGTAACTTGGTTAACTGCTGGGTTTTATGGCAGTGATAAAACATAACTTGGGCCTCACATGGTACGATTTGTAGGTGCTTGGGAGATATGGTAGGGATATGAGCAACAACAGTGGGGATTCATCACCAACTATATGGCATGAGAAATATGGTAAGAGATGCATGACGATGTTGGTGCGAGAATACATTACTATTGATCATACAATAACCACTATTGATCATACAATAACATTACAATAACTAATAAATATATCTAATAATAAGCAGATATAACTAATAGCCATGAACATAGCACGCCATAACATGCCAGAGGTCATCGACAAGAAATCGATTTTTTGTCCCAGGATCAAACACTGCATTGACCACGTTCAACACCGCAAAGCCTCGCCAGTTACGGAGCGCGTGAACGAAACATGGGAAACGAACAAACGGATTCTTTCAAGATTCTGTAATGGTTAATGCTATTTGAAAGATTTGTTTAATGATTGCTTAATGATTTGTTGATATTAGTGGTTGTTCCATGATATTTGATGTTCTAATATTATTAACTGCATAATAAAAAAAAAAAAACAAATGCTGTGGTTAATGAGCGTATTCAAATCCACCGACATGGGACCAGTTGGTTACGATTACCACACATATTCCCAGATGTTCCATGTTGCTGGAATATTTACCTACAAAACTGGGCCATAAAAATGAGGTATGTAGGTACCTATTCCATACATGGAGTATCTGGGGTTGGGTCTTAACATGTTTGTTGACAAACTTCAACTGTTAGGATTCCGCTACCAACAGCAACAGCAACTCGATTTCAATAGTTGGCGTTTTTGCAGTCCAATGATTCCGCAGCACCCTAAATGCTTGATTGAATGTCAACATTTCATTGTTGATCTTGTCTGAATTGTTTCATGATGCTACTAATCATATACTGGTTGGTGGTTTCAGCACCTCTGAAAAATGATGGAGTTCGTCAGTTGGGATGATGACATTCCCAAGATATGGAAAGTCATAAAAATCATGTTCCAAACCACCAACCAGTTTGTTGTTCCTACAAACGGAACCTTTGGTGGGTTAATAGTCTCAACATTACTTGACTAATCACTACTTGGTGGGATGATAGTGGCTATGTATATATATATGTATATATATAGTGATTCGTACCAGTTATGGACACGTTTTTTTCTAGTTTCACTATGTCTCACTCAGCATCATCGCAGCATCATCCCAAGAGTACCGCCTAAGACACAGCGATAGAAGAGGAAAAAGATAGAGAACCACTCCTGCGGAACATGGACCATGTCTTTTTTTGGGGGGGGCAAATGACTCAAGACTGCGAGGTTTTAAACTAAGACATATATATATATATATATACAATGTGAGGCCTCCGTTCGATAGCTAAGTTGGTGCAAATAACTCCAATAACTATGGTTTATGGTACTTATAACTATAGTTACTGGGGCTTATAAACCCACTTATAACTGGGGGGCCTCACATTGTATGTATATATATATATAATACATGTATTGTATATATACATAAATACATACTTGGTTCAGGAGAAATCATTATAAGAACATTATGAGGAGGTTTCGTAAGTCATGGGGGATCCCATATATAAACCCGTGGGTTGTTTCAAAACCAAGCAGCTAAGAGGTGGACCCCTGTGATAGACAAGCTGGTTTAGATTCACCCCATACCATACAAGGTGGGGCCCCCGTTTACGCTAGCCGCTAGCGAAAATGCGGTTTATAATTTCCTTATAAATATTAGAACAGGGTCTATGGCAGTAATAACGATTAGACGGGATTACTATAAAACAACATAACTTGGGGCCACACATTGTAGTGGTTTGGGGATTTCCATAAATGGAGGTACACCCATAGCTGGACATTTTATAGTGGAAAAAAAACAATCTGAATTGGATGATAACTGGGGTACCCCCACTTTAGGACATCTCCAAATGGTGATCTAATGGTGTTTTAATGGAATTTGATGATTCGATGGTGTTTGAATGGTATTCTAATGGGATTCAACTAGGAACAAATGGTGATTTCATGGGATCATTTTGTTAAAAACCTTGTTTCATTGCCACAAATCATAGTGAAACAATTGCAGTTCTGTGGCCAAAAAGGGTTTGATGCACGGCTTAATCCGTGAAACATCATGAAACGTATCCTCCTGAAAACATATTTGTTTGTAGGGGATGAACTCACATCTGACTGGGACCGTTGATGAACAGGACAGTCCAATTTCATTAAAAAAACTATGGTTTCTGTTGGTGGTATTATATCGAACTGTTTTCATGGGATTATAACCCATTTATATCTGGTTGGTGGTTTCAACCTACCCCTCTGAAACATGATGGAGTTCGTCAGTTGGGATGATGACATTCCCAATATATGGATAAATACAATTCATGTCCCAAACCACCAACCAGTAATCAGTATGACTCGTGTACCGCCCACAGGGGCAATCAACTGAGAAACTGAGTCTCACTCTACACCAAAAGGATTAAACACCAGGTGCATACTGCAGGCGGATGATGTGTTTGTATAAAAAAAACTGGCAGTTGAATCTTGAACACACAAAGTAACTTGGAAAAGCGACACAAATCACGTAACCCACTCAGTTTCTTTCGAAGGAACCTTTGCAATCTGCGCAGACAAATATAGCAACATAAATATCTTATGAGTAGCATGTTACATGATTTATATGTGTATTTTTTTTTGGGTGGCTTTACTTTTCTTGCCCGTCATGGCCATCCAGAAGCCAAAGAATGCCAAAGAGCTGACGTGCCATCGGTGAGACCCCTCAGTTATGTTTCTTGGTTTATAAACCCAAAACATCCCATTATAACTACAGCTGGTTGGTGGTATACCTACCCCTCTGAAAAAAAAAAAAGAGTTCGTCAGTTGGGACATATATTCCCAATATATGAAATATTATTATAAAATATTCCAAGCCACCAACCAGATTGTAACTACGTACAGTTACATCCTCCTTAAACCCAAGAGTGAACCAAGTTATGTGCGTCAACTTAGCTATCGGAAGCGGGGGCCTTACCTGCAAACTTACCCCTGTTGACTTAGCCCTGCGGTTAAGGGTTGGTGGTGATCAATAATCCCTGACAATGTGGCCCAGTTATAAGCAGGTTTATGTTCACCCATGTAACTGTTGTGCGATGTATATATATATATATACATATATATAGATATCATGAATGCAAGTTAGCCTAGCAAACTGTTCGAGACCACCAACTAGCAATGTGTCACTGTGCTTTGCTGAGTCCTGAGGTCTAATCTAAAAACAAGTTTCCTGCTAACATTCCTTATGACACAATTAATATGACTACAGAATGGCCAGGTCATACTTGGTCCTAGCACACTTCAACACATACAAGACCTATAGAATGACCTAGTGGCTTTTAGTCCACTATCCCATATGCTCCATGTATGGTATATTTACCTACATTTGGGTGATTTTTAGGGTAAATGTTGGTAAATATACCATACATGGTGCATTTGGGTATGTTTTTGAATCCCCAACTTCTGATGATGTCCACTATGCTTTGAGGTCATTCCATCTGCCATGCTGCCGTATGGGGGATGATGGAGCTTTCCGAAGTAAAATAGGGCTACCCCAAATCATCCAAGTCCTGGAACCTATGGTGCCTTGTGGATCCCCACAGTTGGGATGCTGACATTCCCAACTGAATGGAAAGTCATAAAAATCCATGGTTCCAGTCACCACCAACCAGCTACAATGTGAGGCCCCCGTTCGATAGCGTTCAGTTGGTGCAAATACTATAGTTACTGGGGCTTATAAACCAACTAACATCACTGGGGGGCCTCACATTGTATGGTTTCCATCGGTCCCCATCAGATCAAATTTTCCGAGGCACATTCACGTTTTCGACCAAAATTCGGCATGGCGGGCCCCAGTTGGCGAAGAGGATTTCCTTGGCTCCGCCATAGGAAAAAACACATGCCCAGGACGTTGTTTTAGTGATTAAGACGGGTGTTAATGGTTATCAGAAGTTGTAGTTATATCATGTTAAAACGTGTATTAATGGTTATCAATAGTCGTTATTGATGGTTAAAACGGATATTAATAATCATCAAATAATCGTTATTAATGGGTTTTAACGGGTATTGATGGTCGTTATTTTTTTAAAAAAATAGTTGTTAGCAACCCCTTCCCCGATTCATATATTAAAACTGGTTGGTGGTTTCAAGCCCTCTGAAAAATGATGGAGTTCGTCAGTTGGGATGATCATTCCATTCCCAACTCAATGGAAAGTCATAAAATTATATAAAAATCCATGGTTCCAGTCACCACCAACCAGTCATTAACCATTATTATTAACCATTATATAACAATCATTAACCATCATTAACCATTACTAACCATTACTAACCACCATCAATGATAACAAATGTTTTAGCGGGGATTTGCACATCTTTGGGACCATGATGGACCATCGGATGGAGGATGGGCATCCACATAGCAACAGTTATGGCCCCAGTTAGATCCGTTATAAGTACTGACAAGTCACCCCATTTTAGAATGTATAATCCCATAAAAATAACCAGTCCCATATGCTCCATGGTGCTGGTATATTTACCTACATGACTGGGTGATTTTTAGGGTAAATGTTGGTAAATATACCATACATGGAGCATTTGGGTTTTAGAATGTATAATCCCATAGAAATAACCAGTTATTTCACTAATAGCAATGGCCAGAATCGTGAATGTCAGCCGAGTTTCAAACATGGTCAGAATCGTTCGAGAAAAGGTGCCAAAATACCTCAGCACGTCTGGCATCCCAATTCCTCATGGACAAGGACTCACTTCTCCAGTCAGACATTCCAGAAGGCAAGGGGGGGTACAATGTGAGGCCCCCCAGTGATGTTAGTTGGTTTATAAGCCCCAGTAACTATAGTTAGTTGCGTACCATAAACCATAGTTATTGGAGTTATTTGCACGAACTTAGCTATCTTGGGGGCCTCACATTGTATGTGCGCTAGGGTCAAATTACATGGTATTATATGGATTCTGGTCATCCGTCGAATGGGAGGCAAAAAAATGGGATGCATCCTTATGGGTGGATAGCCATCCCTGCAGTCGTGGCCCATGGCCATTTATTGGTTAAAAGTTATAAGTGGTTATAAATAGGATCATACATTCCACAAATGGGGTAACTTAGTACTTCGAATTGGTAAAGGGCCATACCCTCTGGTAAACTAACATAACTATGGAGAATCACCATTTTCAATGGGTAAATCCACTATAAATGTGCCATTTTCAATAGCTATGTTAAATTACCAGAGGGTAACTGTATGGATATAGGTTATTCAACCGACTTGACGTCACATGGGTCAGGCATCTTAACCGTCCCCGTCCAAGGACTTTTGGTGATGGAATATACATCAATATACCCTCTGGCGGTAATCAAACATGGCACTTGGACCCCCCAAAAAAAACATGTTTAAATGAGAAAATAATCTAGATACCCTCTGGTAATTTAACAGTTTGCTATTGAAGCCATGGTCCATTTAGGTCGTTGATTTACCGCGTTTAAAGATGGTGATTTTCCAGTTTGCAAACTGTAAACGTTTACGATAGGGTATAAGAACAGTTTGCGAACATAAACTGTTCCAACTTATAACTAGAATATACCCTTGGTATAGTAAACTAACAGTTCTTATAAACTGGAAATTTACCTTATGGGTATATAAGGGATGTTTAATTGCCATGTTGGATTACCGGAAATTACACCCTTGGGATCACAAAAAAATCTGGCTCAGGCTGAAGCGTGCGGAGAAGGGCAGCGCCATCAACAAATCAAGTTGCTGCAAGCCAATTCTAGATGCTGAAATTACTGAAGTCTAGTTGCCAATTCTAGTTGCTGAAACAGTTTCGGTCTAATGATAAGGATATGATTATATGTTATCCATTAAGTTATCCCATATATTTGCCTTTGCTTTTCTTTAGATTCTCAACATCCCCCTATTTCGTAAATTGGGACATCAGCCCGTGCCCGAACTTCGTGGACATCTTTACCATGGGAAAAATCAATTGGAAAAATCAGAAAAATGTGGTTAAAACAATGCCAATAAACCACCCCATTTTTTATGGTTCATACAACCCATTGATGGTGATAAACTGGGGATCAGCATCCCATTTGGGAAGGGTTTATAGCACCTATCAAAAATGGTGATAAACTGGGGATGGTTTATGATTGTTTTAACCACACCTTCATGGGATTTTCCATGAAATAAACATAAATAAACCAATCAGCGATTTTTAGGGGTACCTCCATGACTATGGAAACCACATTAAACTCTATGAAGGATTCCGATATACCTCTAGAGCCTCAAAAAAATCTGCAAACCTTTGGACTTTCTGGTAGATTTCCCATGGAAACAATTGATGTCATAAACCCCCCAGTGAAGCAATTCCCATAGTCTATAGTTTATGAATATTATTACAACATGAAAAAGCGGGCCCTGGAAAACTATCATCTATTTCGGTGAATTCAGGTCAATCATCCCCCGACCTTAGACGACAATTCGATGCTGTGCAGTATAAATGTCCTCCTGTTCTGACAAAGAATTAAGCCTAGCATTCCCAATGAAGACATATTTCATGATAGTTGAATACAGTTGAATGTCCCTGTTGGCTGGTTCAGACCATTTTTTCTCTTGATGAAACCTCATTTGAAAATGGTGACATTCATGTTGTTTACAATAACAAATGAAAAACTATACATCTTCTGTTGAAACAAAACAACTTAAACCAGCATTGAACCACGTATTTATTCAAAAGCCAAAGGTGCAAGTAGACCTCTTGTCGCAACTCGACGCTGACGCTCTCGTCTTGCAGAAAGCCCCGGCACAACCTCACGTGAGGTCGGGTCTACGGCCATCGACAAAAAATGGAGCAGTAGTGTTCTATCAATAATCATCAATAAGTGTATGTAAATGACATGCATCATCACTTGTTTGGAAATAATTCAACAATTCTGTCCTCTCATCAATCGTATCATCAATCGTACTACTATCTGCTGCTGCTTACTCCGAAACGTGACATGACAAAACAAATTGAGACCCCAGCAGAATTGGCCACTGGACAGTAAACCTGATACCCTCCAAGAGGTCGTGATCAACTGATGTCTTAAGCAACAAATATGTATAGTTTTATTCTTTGGTCTGCAAACCAATTTGCAGTTCCCAGTGTTCCCACTTGAAAAACAACAACTCCCAAAAAGGCCAGGAAAAATGGCACGTTGAGGCTTGCAAGCAGCTTGCACAACTCTGCGACCATGGTAGCTCGAAAACTGCATGATCGTCATGTAGTGAGGGTTCAATTCAGCTAGAATACCTAAATTGGAGGTAACTACGAACTACTGTAGCTTAGGCTCTCGGCAAGACCTATGTTTTTTGAAACACTTGGCCGAAATATTGTGCATTGTACCTTCATTGGGGGTACCTGGATGGGTCCATTGATATACTATCACCTGCGCCATGGGTGGAATGGTCGGCTTCTAAATTCCCTAGGAAAAACATGAAACGTTTCAATGACCCATCCAGGTGCTCCAATTGGTGATAGTATACTATGATTGCTATACTTCACGAAATCTTTGCAACAAGTGGTGATACGATTGGTGCACCCACTTTTGCGTAAGCATCACCACTTGAGCAGTGTTCAAAATCCCTCTATCATTCCATTATACTGGTTGGTTGATAGGGATTTCGCTATTGGATTACTAGAATCCCCAATATATTGGGTACAGTAGTATAATCCCCAATAATCATCAACCAGCAGGGGTTTAGCAGCCGCTGCTCACTTGTTGCTGGACGTTTCCTCACATTGGTTGTCACCATCGCCTGTGGCTTGAAACAAAATACCTTAGCGTCAGGTTTTGTCGTCACACGTCATGCTGTCCAGCAACGTGCTAATGACCAAGCCTGCCACGCATTGAAGGAACGTCAGCAGACCTGGTGTTTGCCGAAGCTGATGAACAGTTCCCTTTGGATGACATGATATAAATCTGATATATATATATATATACCCTAGGCTTCCTCGACCCTCCAAACAAAGGTGGTTATACGTCGACCATAGGATGGCGTGAACGATCATTCTTTGTGGAGATTTGCCCATCTTAAGGGCATTTTTGCCCAACATATATATATATATATGTATAATATATAATATATATATATATATATATTGATATTGTGTATGTATACATACATAGACGCATGTGTGTATGTATCTATATGTAGTATGTGTAAAGAGGTATATGCATGTGCACATAAATGCAGGACCATGAAGGTATGATGTGTATGTTTCTGCGCTGCGTGTCATGGGCCCATAGTTTTGTGTATGGGAAATCTGGGAAAACAGCCACCAACGGTCATGGCTAGACGAACACCTAGCTAGGCATTGTGCCAATGGTGATATCAGCAACAAATGATGAGGTCCAATGCAAGAAAGAGATCAATCTAGCTAAATTATATTAGTTCACTTAGCTAAAATAACATGACTGGTTGGTGGTTTTTCGCCACCCCTCTGAAAAATGATGGAGTTCGTCAGTTGGGATGATGACATTCCCAATATATGGAAAAATAAACATGTTCCAAACCACCAACCAGATAAAATAACATGAAATATGGGATGAGTCCATTAATCCTAGTCCTAAGCATCGTGATTCCATCATCACGGAGTCGGGTCAACGAAGATGGCTAGCTGGTGGGGATTCCACATGGCTCCTTCGCAGCATTTAGTAACTCCATGTGAGCAGTGTTCAAAACCCCTGTTGAATATTGGAGATGATCCAGTTCTCATGGACAGGTATCCAGTTCTCGACTAATCAGTATGTTTAGGCACAGGGTTTTGAGCACTGCTCATGTAAACATCAACAAGCAATGGGCATGGGGCACTGCTCATGTGATTGTTGGGGAGGAAAAGTTACCGAAACAACATCATGTAACCACACATGAACATAATAATTCTGTAGAACTGAAGAAATCCAGACAATTCAGAAGATGGCATGATAGACATAGATAGACATTGCAGTTCTGGCCCTTTACCTATCACAAGTACTTAGGACCCCATTTATAACTAATTACGTAGTTACAACTAATAAATGGCCATAGCTGTGAGATGTAGGTAATCAGATTGCATTCATGGACACATAGTCCAGACAGTAGCTGAATCTAAGCCACTGGGGAAACATGGAGATGTACTGGAAGCAAAACTAAGCTCTAAAAAAACCGCAAATCAACATGTCCGCAAACATCTATCGACCCATCTATCCATGTGTTATATATATATAGCAAATATTGAAGGGGACTTCGATATAATAATTCATAGAAACAGTGAAATACAGTAGGTTCTGAATGTATAGACTGTGATTTATCATTTATCAATATCTTTGTTACCCTGTGGTAATTTAACATAGCTATTGAAAATGATTTACCCATCAAAAATGGTGATTTTCCATAGCTATGTTAATTTACCAGAGGGTACCTACTCCCTCCAATTCTTTATTCCACAACGTTTCGCTGGTGGCGTCGCGTTTTCGAACTAGCGCCCAGCCAGGTCCACTCGTGGAAGCGCCGTGGTGTCGAGTTCTTCGGACTTTGAAAATGTTCGGAATTTCATCCCTCTCCTTGTAGCTCCACAAAAATTAGTACCGCCTGGTACTATGTATCTCTGAAATTTCGCTGCTTCGCACAGAGAGATTCTCTGAAAGGGACTCTTGCAGATGTTCATCCATCTGCGTGCCGCGTTGCTTCTACCTAGTGTCACTTGCACATTCAGCATCAACTACTGATGGATAATATGATTGTTTGAAAAGGGAAAACCAACGACTACGGCCATGACTTACATTAGGTTATATCATGTTGTATCAGATTGAAAATCATTGAACATAACATGATCATATCACACTGTTTTTCCCATGATAAAACACACATCTCCCATATATATATAGTTATATATATATAGTTATTTAATTATCTATATATATATATGTAACTATATATATAGTTATATATAGAGTTATATATATATAGTTATATATAGTAATATAAATATATATAGTTATACATATAGTTATATATATAGTTATATATATAGCTATATATATAGTTATATATATAGCTATATATATAGCTGTATATATAACTATATATATATAGGTATATAAAGTTATGTATATATATAAAGTTATATATAGTTATATATAGTTATATGCAGTTATATATGGTTATATATATTTATATAAAACTATAAAGTTATATAAAGGTGCATATATATATATAATTATATAAGTTATACATCTATAGTTATACATATATGTAAAGATTTATATATAGTTATATATATATATATATGTGTGTATTTATATGTGTATACCTGTAGTTAAATATATATATAGTTAATTTGTTAAATATAGTTATATATCTATATAGTTATATATATAATTATAAATCTATATAGTTTTTTTTAAAAAAAATCTATATAGTTATTTATCTATATAGTTAAATATATATAGTTAGTTATGTATATAATTATGTATATATATATATATATATAGTTACAAATATATATATATATATATATATTCCATGCTTTTGACGTTCACATGCCCCCATTGATGATTTTCATTTTCCCGTTGAAACCCAATACATCCTGATGGGAACTGGAAACCATAGGCCCAATTTTTGGTGTTTGTTCAAAACCATCGGAACGTGATTTAACCACGGAAAATGGTGATCGAATGGGATTTATATAGCTCAATTATGATAGCTAAGATGGTTGGATTGATATGGATTGATATTGATTGATATTGATTGATATGGATTGATATGGATTTATGATAGCATATATGGATAGCTAAGATGGTTGAAGTAACTTGGCGAACTGTTGGATTGATATGGATTTATGGCAGTTATGACGAACTAGTTAGTACATGCACCTGTAAACAAACATAGCTTGGGGGCCTCACATTGTATGAGCCACAAGGGGGAGAACTCACTAACTGGGGACATAGCTGGACATACCATTTGGGGACTTAATTCGCTTTTTACTGCATCTTCTTCATGCCAAATGAGCCATGTATAACCATTGGAACCAACCAGTAGCTTCCTTGAAGGAACCACATTTTCCACATTTGTCCAAAACACATCAAACACGGATTGTATACACCCTATGGATCCAAACACTGTCTGAGAAGGGACTTAACCCCCTAAATCATACCCCAAATACTTCCTAAGCAGATACTTGGATCATCTTGGATCCATAGGGAAAGCTATGCAAATCAATCAACGGCACCAATTGATTTACGGAACCCTCACGGTGTTCCTCTCTCTCCAAGGGACAGAAGCTCCAAAAGAGCATGTTGCAACTGGCGATCAAACACTTCCTTGGCGCAGGTGCCGGCGACCAACCGCGTTGCGGATGCAAATACGGCGTAGAGGGACACAGCACTACATTCAAAAAGCGAAAACAAGAACATAAAGAAACACAGTTAATTAGGGTTATACAACATACCCCTGTACAAAGTTAGGCATTGTTGAACATATAGCAAACATATACAAAATTAGGCAGTACTGTTATTCTACAATTTATTGTTCTTGTAATTCTACATGTTTTTCTTGCATTTTCCATGGTACAATGGCATGTTATTCAACACACCCCGGTTTCATGTCTGTCATTAGTAACTGTAGTTCAGTCACATGCCCTGAGACCTGGAGTGTAACAACGCAGGTCTGTGCAAAGCACAGCACTGGGTATATGAGTACCAGCACCATGGGCACAATATCTGGGTAAATTATAAAATTTCACTAACCTGAATTAAGGCCATTTGGGAATGATTTCCCTTATTGACCATGATTCCCAGTGAGGTCGCAGTGAGGTCGTTGTAGTTTACCCAGACAATATGTGGGATAATCAAATGAAAATCAAAAACCAATCAAACTGTTGGGTATGAAAATCTGGTTGGTGGTTGAGCCACCCCTCTGAAAAATATTAATCAGTTGGGATTATTATTCCCAATATATATGGGTAAATTATAATATTTCACTAACCTGAAATGTTGGGCCATTTTGGGATGATTCCCCTAAAATTCACCATGATTCCAGGGTTTGGGAGAACAGTGAGGTCGCAACATAATTTACCCAGATATATGGATAGATATATTCCGAACCCTAGTTATTGTAGTTGTGTATACATAAATTGTATAGACCATCTTAGCTATCATGGGGGGGCCACATCTTATTATTCCCAATATGTGGAACACATAAGAATTAAAAAAATGGCATCTTGAGATGATCCTCTCCGCCGAGCTGCACCAGCAGGTGCAGAGATGCCAGCCTAGGCACAAAACACCGAAAGGACGGAAATTCATGATAAAATTGTGCAATGTGAGGCCCCCAAGATAGCTAAGTTGGGGTTCACATAACTCCAATTTCACTATGGTTTATGGTACACAACTAACTATAGTTACTGGGGCGAATCTAAACCAACTAACATCACTGGGGGGGCTGACATTGTGGGGATGTAGATAAAATACACATACATCACTGTCATGCAACGTGCATAAACTGCAGCAGTATGCAGCAGTCCTATGTTTGAATGTTGTATTATTGTATATATATATGTAAAAACATACATGTGTATGTCCTGAAGTAAATAGAATATGGAGTGTCAATATCCTATCTACTCCAGGAGGACCGTATATCATCGGTTTCTATAGGAGGGGAATTGCACATGTGCCTTTCATCAAGTTTTCCAGGAAGAAATGTGGACAAGTCCGCTAGCTATTGAACGTATGTGCCATGGTCAAAACATGGTATGTCAAGCATACAGTTATGGCATGTTATGGCCATGGCTATTAGTTATAACTGGTTATAACTGGTTATTTCTATGGGATTGTTGTTGTTATAACTGGTTATAACTGGTTCTATGGCTATTCATTAGTTATAACTGCTATAAATGGCTGTTGGCAACGTACTTAGAACTGATGAATTTCGCGCCAGCCAAGTGATTTTTGTTTAGTTCCCTAATGGATCGATGCACCGAAGAAAACGGCTTTTAATAAGGTATTATGAACAGTCTGCTATGAACATATATAGATATGTGATGAGTATTAGATAATCCAACATTAGATGATCCTATCTGGTTGGTGGTATACCTACCAACCCCTCTGAAAAATGATGGACTTCGTCAATTGGGATGATGACATTTCCGATATTTGGAAAGTCATAAAAAATGTTTGAAACCAACAACCAGTCATTGTATCATTATGAAAAAAAGCAGTAGATTCACCGAAAAAAACATGATGACACCCATGTGTTTCAGGGACACAAATGATCTGATATTCCCCCTGTCAACATGGAAACACTTCTTGCCCGTCAAGCCACATGTTGGTCATGTGCACCATGCGAATGGCGCGGAAGAGTTTCCCAATGCGAAGCAAACGGAACAAGACCTGCATGAGACTCACCGATGCCCAGGGTACCCTCTGGTAATGACTAACAGTTTGCTATTGAAAATGGCCATTTAGTTTGTTGATTTACCAATTAAACATGGTGATTTTCCATAGTTTTTTGTATGTTTACCAGAGGGTAGTTTTCATGAGATATGGGTGGATTGGATGATAGGAAGTTGTAGGAAGTGGAAGCTGTAGGGAACAGGGTGATGAATCATGATGATAACATTTCAGATACCCAATTTCCTGACTGCTAGTCAAACGTGGATGGCTGTGCTGGTAAGAAAGAAGCAACATCATAAAAACAACCAGCTCTGATTTCAATGGATTTTTCGAAGGTGAGGAACTGATCCATGTAACCTCTACAAAAGTAAATAGACTGCCAAAGTATGACCCCCTTCAGGTTAATTCGGTAAACCAAATGATAAACAATCCCCAATATGACCATAGATGGATGGTAAACACCATCCCAAATGGTACGTTGATCATTGGATTTACCACATTTAGTTAGATTTACTTCAGGGAGGGCCCAAAAATCGAATGTATTCTATTCCCTATATTTATAGATTCTCCAAGTGGTAGATGTGCAATGCTTCCATTTTCGGTACCTGAGAAGGCCATTAGCTGTTCCATTCCATAGCATTCCATAGCTACAACTTCAAGTGGCGAAGCAGCAAAGCTGCCTGACTTGCTGATGAGTCAGAAATGGAGTTGAAGCCCGTCATCGCTAGTCTTAAAGCATGTTCCCTCCGGTTCTTTAACCTACAATGAGAGGCCCCCGTTCGATAGCTAAGTTGGTGCAAATAACTCCAATTACTATGGTTTATGGTACACAACTAACTATAGTTACTGGGGCGAATCTAAACCAACTAACATCACTGGGGGGGCCCACATTGTAGCTATGCAAGCTGACTCATCTACAAATGATTTATGATGATTCACCGATCAAAACTGGTGATTGTCCATTGCCGCGGTAAAGGTAAAACCATATTAAACCTTACTCAACTAGTTGGTTCCTAGCTCCCCTGCTAAACATGAAAAAACCATCTCATGGGTATTTATAAATTTATAAACTACCATTGTCTCAAAAAAACAACTAAAGGTCTCTGTTGGAATGGCTGGGAAGCGTATTTGTAATTCATTCCTAACATGTTCAACAACAAATCCACCCCACTGCCAGGCTTTTGTGTACCCTCCGGAAAAAGGTGACAAAAAAGGGGAACATGCCCTCTGGAAATCAAAGCTGGCTGTCTGGGAAATAGCCTCATCTTATGGAGGTTTTAATAGAAACATCACCCATAAATGGGAAATTTTCCAGCCACGTTTGATTACTGGAAGGTAGTTCTGAGTTCAAAAAAAATCCATTAAAGCATTTCCGCGTTCTGAGTTCTAAAAAATATGACTAATAAAACTCGTATTTCTGAGTTCTGAGTTCTAAAACCACTCTAGTAACGAGTCGTTGACTGGCTGGTGATTCTCACATATCTATAGTGCTCTCAACCGGTACTTAGAAAAATGATACTGATGGACACTGTTGGGATGTGCTTAAAAAAACAACACTGTTTGATGGTTTGTCCCGCTATAAGTTTAATGTTTGATGGGGTAAATAAATGGAGAACCTCATCTAATCATATCTCATTCCAAAAGGGGCTAAACATCTAAGTGCATTCCTAGAATCAATCGAGATGTTGATAGTATATGTGTATATATATATATATATTACATGCAAAGTCTGTAAGACATGAATATTTAAATAACAGGTGGAAACGTGTCTGAAGCATATCATACCGAATTGTGTTGGACTTTTCAGACTTTACCCTCTGGTAATGTAATGTAGCAATGGAGTAATATAGCAATGGAGAGTCACCATTTTGAAAATCGGTAAATCATATTTTCTCATCTGTTTCCATGGGCCATGTTCCATACCTATCTTGAAGTACCAGAGGGCACATCCCCATTAAATCCGATTAAATCCCACTAAATCCCATAAAACTCCCATTAGATCTCTAATAAAAAACAAGTTTAACGGCCAGGTAAACTAACATAACTATGGAAAATCCCCATTTTTCATAGGTAAATCAACTATAAGTGGCAATTTTCAAGTTCGCAAACTGTGAAATTATCAGAGGCCAAATGCCAATAATTCCCGTTAAATCACCACAAATCCCATTAAAATTACCATTAAATCACCATTAAAATCACCATAAATCCCATTAAAATCCCATGTTTTGGTGCTTCAAATTGCTCCTACGCCGTGCGCGTCCTACGCCATAGCCCCTGAAAAGTTCCGGCCGCGCAACGGGGCTCAAAGGCAGGGTCAACAGTTCCGTCACCTGAGGTCCATCCCAGGCCCCCCAGTGATGTGAAATTGGAGTTATTAGTTCACCCCAACTGAACGCTATCGTGGCCGGGGGCCTCACATTCTATATATATATGTAATATACTATATATATTTGTATCTGTACATACATGTGCATATATATAATATACTTTAAAGTCATACATACATATGTTTATAATGTATGTGTATATATATATATATAAAAGTGGGCTATCCAATGGTGGGTTTTCCATGTTTCATCGGCATATTCGGCCTGAAACGCACCATCAAATCATGAAAAAAAACAACCACCAGTGTCATAGAATGCCAGTCAAATGAGTTCCGGTTCTCACAAGGTTCCCGCCCAATTAAAAGTTCGTTTATAAACCCATTTGACGATGGATATACCTACCGTAAATTCTAGAGTAGCCCTATAGCCAATTATAGCTGGCTTAAAACATCATTTCAGTGATATATATATATATATAACAATGTGGGGCCTCCCAGTTATAAGTTGGTTTATAAGCCCCAGTAACATAGTTAGTTATTGGAGTTATGTTCACCAACTTAGCTATCTTGGGGGCCTCACACTGAATGATATATAGAACCTTTAGTTGCAGGAGTTTCTTTCATTCCATTTGTCATTGCAATTGTTAACATGTGGCACCTCCTTGGTCTAAGGCAACACGGCCCTAGTTTTGAGTTGATTTACCCTCCGGTAATCAAATTGCAATTGGAAATCCACTAGAAATGAGGTTTCAATAGGAAAATCACCTATAAATAATGCATGTTCCATCGCCATGTTTGATTACCGGAAGGCAAGTTCATCCATTCACCTGTAAATGAGGAAAGGCCATAAATAAGCCTGTTGTTGTAGTTTAAAAACGAGAAAACAAGTTATTGTAATCAACTATCATTGATATCAACTTCATTTTAAGTGGAACAAATAAACTAGATATAAGCTACCCTCTGGTAAATTAACATGACGACCCTGAAAATCAGCCATCAGTGGAAATAAATCTGCCAAGCCCTATCTGCCAGGGTCGTCATGTTCATTTACTGTAGGGTGAACTCCGTTTCAAGTGGGACAAAACAACAACAAATGATACCCTCTGGTTATGTCAACAGTTTGCTATTCAAGCCATGACCCAGTCGAAATAGTGGATTTTCCCATAAATAGCATGGTGGATCTGTCCCATCCGTTTTTTGTATGTTTACCAGGCCGGGTATCCATATGGTTTCCATCTCCATATCATAATTTCCTACAAATGCTATCCAGAATATCCATATCAAATGGTTGTATATCCATATTATAACCATATTAAAGCCATATTATAACCATATTAAAGCCATATTATACCATATTATAACCATTTATAACCATATAAATAACTGATATACATATTATCAACAAACGAGTTTACAACAAACCATCCTTTCCCCTATCTCTTCATAAAATCCTCCAGTTTGTTCTTCGCCCCCGCACGGGGGACATCCCATTCGAGGTATCCGAAGTACGGTCATCTCCACCAGTGAAGTGATGCTCACGGCCAGATCGATGTAATTCATGGGAAGTTCAAAGAAGAGACGTCTGACAAAGACGCGAAAAGATCAGTGAAAAGACCAGTGGAATGTCAGGTGTTACCCTCTGGTAATTTAACAGTTTGCTATTGAACATGGCCATTTATAATGGATTTACCCATTGAAAATTGTGATTTTCCATAGCTATGTTAAATTACAAGAGGGTATATTTTTACCACTTAATTTCAGATCAATGAAAGTTCGTTATGAATCGTGTATAGCATGGTAATGATTATTAGTTGATCATTGTATTCAATACATCTTAGCTTGGATCTATGGATGTTCATTCCCCCCTCAAAAGTGGTATACTATTAGTAAAGCAGTAATAAAGCATCCATAGTTTGAGGGTTTATACCATCTATGAAAAAAGTGAAATTGATGATGATTATCTTTGTTGCTTTACGAACATTAGATTGGCATATATAGAGACGAATCTTCCAAGCCCCCGACAAATGGCGGGTCGTCACGTTAATTTACTGGAGGGTAATGTGCTTGTTCCCAACATCCCAGATACAAGGGTAAATGATGGTAAATGGCTGGATAAAGAGGTAAAATTGCCGATTTTCCACCCTTATGGCGATCAGTTATTTCAAATGAGTTGGAGTTACCCTGTGTAAGGGGACATTCAAGGTGGTGAGCGATAGCTAGGTTTACAACTAATGCAACCCACAATGTGAGGCCGCCAAGATAGCTAAGTTGGTTTATAACTCCATTAACTATGGTTTATGGTACACAACTAACTGTAGTTACTGGGGCTTATAAACCAACTAACATCACTGGGGGGCCCCACATTGAGGGTTGATGGTAGATATACACTTCATGGAGGCTATAAGCCTGAATATTGAGGGACATTTCCGACATCCGCATATGTGGGTTTGTCAAAAGGGAACCCCAAGATTCACTTGCCTATCATGTGATAAGAGTCATCCTTACCCATAGGGTCCATGTATTGTATATATACTAACATTGGGGGTATATTGATGGTAAATGTTACCATATACAGCATACATGGATCCTATGGGTTATTGAAATTCATGTTTGGGGTTGCATAACTCTGCATAACCCATAATTTGTAATCGTTGCATCGCCATCTTTTGATGGTTAAAGCAGCAGCATGTTTGGGGAGTGTACTCAACATGTGGGTCGGAGTCCGCACCATCCCAGGCAACAAAAAGCACAGAAACGCAGACCTGACTTGTGCCTGACTTATCCTATAAGGTAGCCTATAAGCAACAAAAAAACATGGCATGCATTTTACTCCTCTATCTATACTGAGAAGATTAAGTGGTTTTGTAAGGTATTTGACTCAACACAATGGTGATATGACGGGGACATAACCAATTTGATATCTAATGTGGTGCCCCCAATCGACCACGTTGGCTTATTACTAAACTAATGATTGGATTTGTGGCAGAGATATCAGGATATATCGAAGTGGCTTATACATGGCCCGCACCACATCGTAGCGATAACATTACATATAGAATCAACATTTGTTCATAGGCCATTTCACACCGAAAAAAAACAACAGCTGGTGTCCATGGATGCTCGAGAATACTCAAATCAAAGGTATTGATCCTCCTCTACCTGTAGATAAATGCTATATTCAATGGAGGTGTCAGAAACTATTGAAAGTCACTGACTGGATAAATCTATAGTCATTGTATTTATCTATGTAAACTATTGAAACCATACGTAGACGGCTCGGTTTAAAGACAACCCATCATAGGGGGATGGGCATTAAAATTGTGATCGTGTTGTGGACCCAGGTTCTGGGAGTGTGAAACCATCAATTTCTTGCGAGGCTCATTGGGACCCGTTCCCCTTCACCATAGCGACCATAGCCCATTTTCACGAAACTCTCAACACTATCACACAGGCCATTGACCCAAATTTATGATTCAAGTGAGCTAGAAGTAACCTTGAAATCCAGCTGAATAAAAATAGATTCACAAATCTGAAAATCCAAACACATCATTAAAGATACCCTGGTTGATTAGACAAGAACTAAGGACTTATACTACCTAATTTATTAGTAATGATTGGGGATTATGACAGCACATAGATCTATAGTAGGGAAACCGTTTTCAACCAACTAGTATTACATGAGATGGGGAGCAACCCTCCTATTTTCAATGGCTACAGTATCAGCAAAACAACGTCCGACTCAGGCAAAGTTGAACTTCCGTTGAACTGGAAGCAGTGTCGTCCCGGATTGCCGGTCGAGCCTCAAGACACAGATTCGCACCAACACGTCCAGCGCAAAGAGAGCCGTGAAGATCACATCGGCGATCAGAAAACCTCAAGTTCTGCCATGGCCATCTCTAAGAAGCAGTTGGCTAATTGTATGGCAATTAAAACACTTAACCTTATATGTTATAACCCTTAGTTGATAAAGCCAAGAAATTTCATTTAAGTGTTAACCCCATCAATCAACCAGTTAACATGTCAACAGCTAACCAAGGTTGATTATAAACCAACCCATGTAAACCCTAGTTATTGGAGTTGTTTGTACAATGTGGGGCCCCCCAGTTATAAGTTGGTTTAGATTCGCCCCAGTAACTATAGTTCGTGATTTGTGTACCATAAACCAATTCGTGAAATTGGAGTTATTAGTTCACCCCAACTGAACGCTATCGTGGCCGGGGGCCTCACGACTTGTACAATGTGAGGCCCCCGTTCGATAGCTAAGTTGGTGCAAATAACTCCAATTTCACTATGGTTTATGGTACACAACTAACGAACTAGTTACTGGGGCTTTTGTTAACCAACGTTCACATCACTGGGGGGGCCTCACGACTTGTACCAAATCATCAAAGAACTGAGGCCCACTGGACAGTGCACAACCGCTGCCTCTGCTGGTTGGAAGTCGATCCGATGGATTTTCGGCCCATTCCCGGAATGGGGCTGGTGGAACTCACCAGATGTTAACTGTTAACCAACTTAGCAAGCAATTATACTAGGTAATTCATGGTAAACAAGTTTTTTTGGATATGAATTAACATTTACTATCACCAACTTAGTAAAAACACAATTTATGTTAGGTTTATGGTAGTTTTCAGTATAACATAGGGGTTCAACTATAGTAGTGATCTATCCAATCTAGCTAATTAAATAACCTACAAGTGTGTTATGTTATTATTCCATGATTTAACCAAATGATATAAGCTAATTCAGTTGTTTTCAATATAATTGTGCTACATAGATAAACCAACTTTTAACTGGTCACCCATTGCACCACCTACTCTTCACAAACGTTTAGACGTTTGTGGGCCTTCTTTTTAACACGGGGACGTTCAAAAAGAATTGGATGACTACTGAATTAATCATAATAATGGACAAGTTCAGTATATTTTAGTAAATCCATCTGGTTGGTGGTTTCTAGTTTCAACCCCTCTGAAAAATATGATAGTCAGTTGGGATTATTGTTCCCAATATATGGAAAACATGTTCCAAACCACCAACCAGCAAATTTCTAGATTCTATGACATGAACAAATATGTCTGCAGTAGAGAAAGCTCAATGCCACTGGGAAGACCATCCAAGTTTGCAGCTACGATGTGGGGGCTCCCAAACCTTATGTTGGTTTAGTTTCATCTCATGAATGCTGTACCGTTTTGGCCCTTTACCAGGTATAAGTTCTAACAAAACCCCATTTATAGAATATATAATCCCATTTATAGAATATTTAATCCCATTCATAACCAGTTATAACTAATAAATGACCATAACTGTAGTTATTTGCGTATCATCAACCATAGTTTTCCGGTTATGTTCACCAACTTCGCTATCGAACGGGGGCCTTACATTGTACACAAATGCTGGTGTTTACGAACTGGGATGTCCCGCTGTCACATGTTATCACTAAGTGGTGCCTCCCGGTTGTGTTTGTTTGTTAAACAAAAACCATCCAACTATAGATTCGCCCCAGTAACTATAGTTGGTTGTGTACCATAAACCATAGTGAAATTGGAGTTATGTGAACCCCAACTTAGCTATCGAACGGGGGCCTCACATTGTATATATCCCCAGCATTTTTTGGTGACTGTATTTGTGTTGCTTAAATGCCAATTGTGTTTTTTGTTCATTCTTCGTGCTATACACCATGTTTACCCTATCCTAATTTAACACATCTATTGACAATCACCAATTTGAATAGGTAAATCATCATAAATCTGGGTAAATTATAATATTTCACTAACCTGAATCTTGCGGCTGGGGATGATTTCCCTATATCTAAACCATGATTCCAGGCTTCGAACAGGGTTCGGTCGTGATGAAATTTTCCCAGGATCATCCAGCTCGATGGCCATTTTCCATTTTTTCTAAATTACCAGATTTACCATTGATTTAGTCATGCCATTTTCAATGGCAATCCATCCCTATGAACATACACCGGGGGGCGGTCTTGCCAGTCGTTTTATAGTAATAAAATGGTTTCCACTATAAAATTACAAGGAACTGCTTATAAAATGACTAGCCCCAACCCAAATCAAAACACTATATTTTGAAGGGGCCTGACCCCAGAACACCTGGAAATTATCCCAGAAAATCTCTATAAAACGACCGGTTTCCTTTCCAAATGGTCAAGGCACAAGTCAACAGATTTCAGCACCTCACTTAGAATCAAAGCACCTTGCCATTCCTTCATTTTGTTGCCAATGCCGCCCAGTGCCAACCCTGGCCTTTCAATTGGCAATTTTGGAATAGTGTGGGCTACTTGCATGATGTCCAAGCGCTGCCACCACAAAAATGTTGCCGTCAACGTTTCAACCCACCATGAAACTGGTGATTGGGCCAGCATCTGCCATCCTTTTGTATTCCTTCATTTTGCTTCCAATGCCTCCAAATGCAAGCCGTGGCCTTTCAATGGGCCATGTTGGAATAGTGTGTGGCTACTTGTATGATTTCCAAGTGCTGCCACTATAAAATGGCTGGCCCCAACCTTTCAACCCACCATGAAATTGGTGATTGAGCCAGCACCTGCTATCCTTTTGGGTTGAAATTGCCTGGAAAGCTGGAAATTCAACCCAATCACCAATTTCAAATTGGGCTAGATTTGGGAATTTGCGCAAGTAGCCCACGAGATAGCACAATGTGGGCTACTGTGTTTTAATGTGGGCTACTTGCGCAATTTCCCAAATCTAGCCACTATAAAATGGCTAGGTTCAACCCACCCAGCTTTCAACCCAAAAGGATGGCAGGTGCTGGCTCATCACCAATTTCATGGTGGGTTGAAAGGTTGAGGCCAACCATTTTATAGTGGGAGCACTTGGAAATCATACAAGTAGCCACACACTATTCCAAAATGGCCCGTTGAAAGGCCAGGGCCGGCATCAAGGAATGCAAAAGGATGGCAGATGCTGGCTCAATCACCAATTTCATGGTGGGTTGAAAGGTTGAAGCCAGCCTTTTTTGTGGTGGCAGCACTTGGAACTCATAGAAGTAGCCCACACTATTCCTGAAAGGCCAGGGTTGGCATTGGGCGGCACTGGAAACAAAATGAAGGAACGCAACAGATTGCCCATCTTCCTTGGGCATGTCTTCACATGGCACATGGCCGGGCTCCCTTTCGGACGTTGTGCCCCCACCCGAGGCATCTTTGATCAAATGATCAATGGCTGTGGATAAGAAAAACCTGGATCATGGCTGCACTGCAAACACCTGAGCAAATCTCAACTGATTTCAGCTACAACCTTAAAATCACTATAAGGTGGGGTGAGTGAGTGACCCCCTGAAGGGCTGCAGCTGGAGGTACATAAAACGAAATATGGCATGCCTTGACCCCTCTCATTCTATAGAAGATATGTTCATGGGTATGGTATTCCATGGTATATTTCGTTATGCCATTGAGGGTAGATACCATTGAGAGATATCCATGAAATTCACCATGGTATCTAGTTATGCCATGTTCATATTTTCGCCGGATAATGCTAAATTACCATATATAGTCTAAATAATATAGAAAATAGAGAACTAAATATAACCATGGTTACCCTCTGGTAAACTAACATAACTATGGAAAATCACCATTTTTAATGGGAAAATCCACTATAAATGGCCATTTTCAATAGCTATGTTAAATTACCAGAGGGCATCCCATTTTTTCTAATACTCTATATAATGCTAAGTTACCAGTGGGGCATCCCATGAATTTCGCCGGACTCTGAATGTGATCAGCGCACCGAGACACTCAAGTCCCACTGATCAGCAACAGGTGGGCGACCCTTAGTGATGACCATGAGATCATAGCCTCGCGACAATTCTGGACAGAAAAATGGGGAGATCATGGGGAGATCATGGGGAGATCATGGGGAGATAGATGGGATGTAATGGAATATCTTGGGAATATAATGGAATATAGCGGAATAAGATGGGAATAAGATGGGAATATAATGGGATAACCACCATAATATCCAATCATTGGGTGGTGCCCCTACTTTGCAAGCTTGGTTTTTTCATTAGGCTTTAGGAATTAGATTTAAACGTGTGGTAGACATGTCTATAGTTAGATGGATTTAGAAGCCAACTTACAACGGGGGGGCATTACCTCACTACCTCAACTTTCAGTAAACAATCATCTGGGTCAGGTTCAGTATCTAACATGTGAGGCCAACGTGAAATCTTGGTTGGTTTATAACATGTCATAAGCCCATCTAAGTTGTTCCAAAATAACTACCACTTAGGCCCTAGTTATTGTATGTTCATCAACTTAGGTATCGAAGGGGCGCTCCACATTGTATGTATTTACCCTGTCAAACAAATGAATAAACAGCAAGGCCACGGTTTTCTTCTTAGCAAACATGATTGTTCACACTTTGCAAACGGGGTCTCCAATGAAGATTCCATGCCCTGTTCCATCACCATTTTTTGAGTCCGGTGTCCATCGTTGTCATTGTTTTCTCTCTAAATTCATGGAGTCGTTGACCATGTACCGTAGTTCAGGTGATCATTACATATACAGTATATGTATATATATATATATTATATATATTATATATATACATATAATATACAAAATTACTACATATAGACATATATATATATTATACATACAAATATAATCATGCATATGATGTAACTGTATATACCTACATCTTCCACGTGGTATTTTTCCACCGTTGCTCCAAAAGACTTAAAATCAAGTCGTTTTTGTAAAGAACACCGTTTTTTGCAAAGAAAAACGCGGTTAAGAAGATTTCATGACATTTGGCTGGGATTTCGTTACATTTGGCTGCCAGGAGCCGTTGTCCAAAGAAGGAAAACTGGGATGATCTTGCAGCTATTTTGCTCAGATGTCAAGGGAAAGACTTGGTTTTCTCAAAAGCTTGCAGAAGGGGCAGCCCAGAATTCCTGAAAGGAAAACTGAGGCAGCTCCTGTGAAAACAACCAAATTGAGTAATGTAAAAAATGTAAAAAATGTCTCTCCATGTGGTCGAGTAATGTTGCCGTTTGGTCGGGCAATTTCGCCGTTGCAAAATCAATTTGGAATGGATTGAAAAATCTCCAAAAACACCGTTCCGCCAAAAAAATGTTGTTCTTTCCGAAAACCTAAAGTTTCGAGCAAAAGGCAGAATTTTTTAGTACCATTTGGAAGATGCATAGATTTGATATGTGCTTCAATTCAGCAAACCACCCTGGGCGCCCTCTCTAAATTTATTCTAAATGCAAAAAATAAGTGCCTGGAGATTCATTTCCAGGATTTTTCCAGGATTTTGAATCTCCTGGTGTTTGAATTTCAATGCCCCCGTCCCATGCAGAAACCATAAGAAAACACGCCGGATGGTCGAGGGACCAATGTCCAGACCTGCGATTTGCGCTTCCATGGCCATGAAGAGCACGTTGATGCACAACCTGGGAGCTGTCAACCTGGGTGGTTAGCAGATTTTTATATTTATTTGCTGTTAAGTTAACCACCCAATGATATATATATATATATGTATGTGTGTATATATATATATATATATATTTAGAATATATGTATGTATGTATGTATGTAAGTATGTAAGTATGTAAGTATGTAAGTATGTAAGTATGTATGTATATGTATGTATGTATGTATGTATGTATATATATGTATGCTATGGGCAAGCAGACAACAAGGACAACTGGGACGAGCAGGAAGGTGTGTGGTCTTGTCGATCTCTCACATCTCCAAGTTCCTTCACACCTGAGGACATCATCAATTGGGACCCAACCAGCATCGTCGCACACCAAGCTTTGCTTCTCCGAAGCTTTTCCAACCTGATGTCTCAAAATGCGGTTCAATGCTGTGCTGGCTT
>Ga0126342_10002880_pt1 | contig 27635 bp, 24 predicted proteins | sample Cyp1metagenome_FD_92528 | JGI IMG/M metagenome (GOLD analysis project Ga0126342, IMG submission 92528) | Coral microbial communities from Lord Howe Island, Old Settlement Bay, Australia - Cyphastrea 1 metagenome | ecosystem: Host-associated > Invertebrates > Cnidaria > Coral ... | reverse complement strand
GCTTTTCTGGGTTATTCGTTCTCCGCAGTCGTCCCTGCTCGCCCGAGGGGGGTGTAAAAACTCCTGCAGTAAAACCATGTAGTGTACATATCATCGTACTACTCTGTAGCGTTGGTTCAAAAGTGCTAGCAGCTTAGCGGATTTTACCCCATTGTCGGTTGACCTGGTAAAATACAGTAACAAATTACCAGAGGGTAAATATTGACCTACCCAAAAAAAAAAAACGTGGCTATCATTTACCCAGCTGGAGCATCCACGATATTTTCGGTTTTTTTTGTGGCAAGGCAAGTGGCGGTGTACACCAGCGCTTTGTCTTTGTAGGAGATGATGTCCTCAGCTCAAAAAGCGCTGGTCCGACCACTTGTTGGGCCGGGAAGGGGCTGTCAAACAAGAATGAAACAGGATGCCCATAGAAGAAAAAATTCATCTTGAGATGCATATACACTTCGAATTCAGGAATACTCATAATGTACATACATGGTCTGTAGTCATACTTGCATGGACAGATGTTCCAAGTCTCAAGTTTACGTGAGCCTTATGTCCAAGGCAAAAAATCGAAATCGGGTGTTAGGTGAAAGTGGATATGGGTTGAAAACCCATGGGATGTTCTGGGTTTTTCACAGCAAAATATAGCTGCGGTTTATGGATATAAATAATCCCCCCAAAACATGATGTGGTAGGTTTGGATGCATACCCATATCATGTAATGTCAACCCCAAATTCATAAACCCTGCTTGATTAATTAGGGGGTTCACCATGGTTCACCCCAAAATTGTGAGTTCATACCCTCATGATCACCAGAGGATTCCAGCAAAATGCGGGGTTGACACTGCACACACCTCTCACACGCTGTGCCAAATTACGTGGTACCCCAAGCTGAAAATGCCAACGCCACAGGCTAAAATTGTTACCATTTGGCCAGAAGAATGAGCAAAGAATAAATGGTCCAATGGGTGTCCCCCCAAGTTTGGGCAATTTCCTTTGGGGATAATGATGACTCAATGGATTTACAGTAGGGGTAGCCTCTGGTAATTTGTCACATAGCTATTGAAAATGGCCATAGAAATAGTGGATTTTCCCATAAAAAATAGTGGATCTTCCCAGTTCGCTATGTAACAAATTACCAGAGGGTAGCCTATGTTCAAACCCAAATCCAAGAAGCTGTGCAGATCTTATTCAGGAACTTCGGTTCGTGGGAGATGACCTCGCGGCCCGGCAATATTGGATACTGCTGTCTTTGGAGGACTTTGCATGGGGCACATCAAGCTTCACTCAATGGATTGGTTTAAGGGAAAATCTTAACAGGAAACCCATGGGTTTTTACCATCAAATATAGGGGTTTCCTGTAAATGTTCCCATCATCCAATTCTATGATTCACCCTCGAAAGCACCAAACATCCTCTGATCTACAAAGCGAAGAGCAAGTTTGAATCAACTTAAAGAAATCTATTCCAATAGATGATCAAGATTGTGCATGATACTGCCACAAAATATGAGTATGTCTAGAGCTTGAATCTGCCACAAAATGACCATATAGTAAATATTGGCTTGTCTAATCCCAAAAAAAACTGTAATCCCCAATTTTGTTAAGGGTTGTATAATCCCAGAACTAATCATCAACCAACTCATGTTTTACCCTCTGGTAAACAAACAAAGCTATTGAAAATAGCCATAGAAATAGTGGATTTACCCATTAAAAATGGTGGATCTTTCCATAGTTATGTAACAGGTTACCAGGGGATATGTTAGTTTATGATAAACAGGCTACGATAATCATGATTGGTTGATGATGAAGTGGAACCACTTGGTTAGAAAAAATCCCAGCCATGAGCCATGAAAAATTTTCCCCGTTTCCCATCCCAAAAAAAACTGGTTGGCTAATAGTTATCCCTATTATGGTTTGTTATAATCCCCATTGAACCAGATAGTATAATCCCCTTAAAATAACCTCTCAACTATGGTATCTTTAATGGCTCATATAATCTAAAAACCTCCTATTCACCAACGTCTGCACTGAGAATGCCCAGCCATCACAGAGGATTTGGTCAGCTGCAACAGGTAGTCGCCCAGCCAATCCACAGACTCCTGCGGTGCCACAGTTCGAGCCTGTTAGCCTGTAAACATGGGGATCTAACCAACAAATATGTGGGTTTATAGTCGATATATCACTAACAAATGTGAGGATTCATAGCTGATTAACCAACAAATATGTGGATTTATAGTTTATATCACTAACAAATATGTGGATTTATAGTTGATATCACCAACAAAAATGTGGATTCATAGCTCATTAACCAACAAAAAAAAGGATTTATAGCTGATATCACCAACAAATATGTGGATTTATTGTTGATATATTATATATATATAGCTGATTGACGTTCTGTACGTTGGTTTATCACCAAATTTACCTCAGCAAGAATCACATGCCCAACTGCCAGGCATGTCGCGATAGCAACGAAGACCAGTGTCATCAAACATAGCACTGGGCAATCTACTATACATGGAGGTTTCAATGGGGGAAATCATCCAAAAAAATTGGTGGATGTTCCATTGCCGTGTTTGATTGCCGCATTGTGTGTATATATAATTCTATAGATAGAATGTAGAGGTAGCAACCATATCATAGCATCAGAGATATCAGTTAAATGACTTGATCTACCCTCCAGTCATTTAAAAGAGTAATGTGGGTAAAACAATGTCATTAACCACCCATGACTGGGCATGGTTTATTTATACCACCTATAAAAATGGTGATGACGCAAATAGCATTGTTCTACCCACATGGAGGTTTCCTAAAATGGGGGTACCCCCAAATCATCCATTTAAAAATATGATTTTCCATCAAAAAAACCTTCCAGCTATTGGGGATCCCCCATTTATGGAAAACCCCATATCTATACATATAATTCCCAGTCATGGGTGCTCTATGGCATTGTTTTACCCGCATCAATCATTCTTGTAATCACCATTCACTAGCCATTAACCACCATTAATAACCATTCACTAGCCATTAATAACCATCAACCACCATTAATAACCAGTCAGTTCTCTGAAGGATCGTCAACCCCCTCCTGGTCCAAGTGATTCGTGGGCTCATCCAGCAGGACGATGTCGGCGTGCTTCAACATGGACCTGGCCCACGCCCAGGGTCGATCAACAGCTCGGAAAGGCTGACATAGCCATGGTATAAGATGACCCTAATCGAAATAGATGGGTTACCGAACTTAAAAGCATGGTGGATTTTTCCATAGCTATGTGAAAAATAACCATATATATATATACATATGATCATAATAGTTTTGGAAGTAATGTTTTTTCAAATAGCTCATTTTTTAATAGTAATAACAATGATATATAATGATGATAATGATTATGATGATAATGATAATGTTGGTAATATTGTCATTGTTATTATTATAATGATGATGATAATCATAATGATAATGATAATAATATATTATGATAATATAGGCACAATACCATGGATATCCATGGATCAAATGTTCCATCGGAACGCTTTCGGGAAAAAAACACACCAAAAAAAAATGTTTCCGGTCATCCATGAGCTCCGAAAAAATCATACTTGGATGGTTTCTATGTCGGCATTAGATGGGGTTCCAACAGTTCCCTGAAGCAAAGTTGGACCTGTCAAAGTCGGAGTGAAAAATTTGGTCACCAGGCTACGGCTACCAGGATTCTAGCCCACAACATGCGCGTGTCCCAGATAAGGCAATTACCATCCCATCTCAGAAATTCCAAGCTGGAAATGAAATTCCAAACCATTTCTCATATCAATTAAAAGTTTTTGGCCGGAATTCCCATTCTACCACCATTCTTTAGAGGTTTCAATCACCACTAAGTCACTACCCAGCCATGGCTTCGCTCGCTCAAACCGCGACCCAGCCACACTGCCAGGGTCAAACGCATGCGCCAACCGGTGGACAACTCGGCCACTGGCACCTCGAACCTGAACCCAAAAACATAGCTGTCATAGCTGGCATAGCTGGATGTTTATTATTCTTTATTTCCCCTGAAAAAAATGCTCATAATTGACCCAAAAAAAACCATCTAAGTAGGAAATATCCAGAAAATACACAACCACAGAATTCATATGATTACATCTGTATTTATTTCATCCAAACCTTTGTAATGATTGGGAGAATAAAAAGAAAAACACACACTTTGCCATTGACTCTAGCCAAGTGCACGGCTTAACATAGTTGGTGAAAAATGGCGCTGGTTAATCTCTGGTAGTCTAACATAGCCATGGTAAATCATCTACACATGGGCAATTCTCCATGGCGATGCTGAATTGCAAGAGGGTAGGCCGCTAAAAGTGGGGCTTGAAGCCAGGAAATGGGAGGTTTGACCTTGCGGGGTGCATAGCCTTGCATCGTGGGTAAGCGGCTGAAATAGACTATCCCCACTGATCTGTAAATCACTTGCCAAATGGGATGCACATGCGAGCAGGAATCCTGGGAGCAAAAAAAGATGGTTTCAAGCAGCAAAAACGAGCTAGCGAAAACTTGGGTGTCACCAGCAAACCCAGTCGCCAAGTTCCACATCGGAGAAAACCAGGAATTAGGGGAGTTCTAAGTGGTGAATGATGACAGTAGCATCTTCCCTGCCAATTTCTACAACACGTTCCTTCAGAAAGCACTTCACGTGCCCCATTCCCCCCCAAAACGAATCAAGTCGGATTCATCTCAGACGCTTCATGATCTTCAGAAAAACATGGAAACCAATGAACTCAGCAAGGCCAGGTAGAACTTCTGGCTGTGAACCTCCAACCCCCAAGCTCCAAGCGGACTCCGCCCTTGGGCTCTGGCATCTTCTCAGGAAAGCCCACCTTTCGCAGGTTCTCCGCAGAGGCATCCGTCACACCCTGCTCCAGGGCTTTCATTTGGACCTGGAGCAGGGTCACAGAGGAGTTTCACCATCGAAAACTGGTGGTAGAATGGGGATGTCAGATCTGGAAAAATATGGAAAAAATCATAGGGACAGATGGAAGTTCACCAATGAATCATGGAGAGAAAGGGGGATTTAACCAACTACAATAGAGATATTTCATGGAATACAATAAACAATGTTTAACAATAGATGGGGATTTAATATGATTTAACCATTTAACCCATATACCCGTCGGTGTCATCAAACGTGGCTGGGGTGATTTTCCAGCATCCACCGTTTGGATCTGATCCAACGAAAAGAGCCGCTTAGTCAAACCAAATGGGAGGTTAATCAACAAAGAAAGTAGTCTGTAATGAATCTATGAAGCTTCAACCACCCAAAAACTGAAGTGAAACCTAATTTCTCTGCAATTTCAAAGGGAGCCAGCAAGATGGATGGATGAATGAATGAAAGAACGAACAAATGAATGAAGGAATGAACAAGCGAACAAACGAATGAATGAATGACTGAATGAATGGCTGCAGTCGAACCGTTAACAAACATCTCCATGTAGTTTTCTTATATGCATACAAAAAATCGTGACATCTGCGTAGACACTCACCCAGGTGCTGAAGAAACTACGAGCGTACCTGGGTGTGTCTGAAAATTCGACATATCCCTGATGTATGGTCGTTTTACCCTCTGGTAATTTAACATGGCTAAGGAAAGTCGCAATTGTTAGTAGGTAAATCATCGAACTAAATGGACCATTTTCCATACCCTCTGGTAATTTAACATAGCCATGGAAAATGGCACATTTATAGATGGTTTACCGATTAAAAATGGTGATTTTCCATGGCTATGTTAAATAACCAGTGGGTAGCTATGTTGAATTACCGAAGGGTAACAGGGAACATCAGATTCACCCGTGGTTGTCCAAGATCTTTTCAGACCCCCCTGGGGTTAGTTGATGAAAATGTCACTTTAGCCACCCAAAAAAAAAATCGGTACAGTGATTTCCCAACTGTTTCAGGTACCCTCTGGTAATTTAACATAGCTATTGAAAATGGCCATTTATAGTGGATTTTCCCATTGAAAATGGTGATTTTCCATAGTTTGTTGTATGTTTACCAGAGGGTACCAAAGCCCCTTTTTTCCGTCCAAGGAACATATTCCAAGGCGTTCAAGCTGCTCTTGCTCATCTCTCCTGGAGTCGCCGCTCATCGTCACTTCTGAAATACTGAAGGATACCGGTGAAATTGACCCTGTCTATCCTCTTGAGGGTTTACTGTTTACATCTAATTCACGAACTTTATCATTTGGGGTATTCAAAAAAGCTGACTGAGTCCGTCTTTTTTCGTACTTGCTTTTTTGGTTTACCGCAGTCATGAACCAAATCAACTGCTACTCGGATCTTTCAATCTTTCAATCTTCCAATGTCCAACGATTCCAAGTCCTTTCACCCAATCAATAGAGGTGCCGAAAAATAGATCGTATCGATGGCTAAATCATGGCGAAACTCTCACTTTAGCTAACTTATACTGTATATATATATATATATATTATGTTATATATTATATATTTAAATTTATTTTTATTTATAAATATATCTATATATATATATTATAATATATATATATATATATCATGTCATATGATATCATATCATATAATATTATATTATATTATAGTATATTATATTATATTATATTATATTTATTATATATGTATATGTATATGTGTATGTGTATGTATATGTATATGTATATGTATATGTATATGTATATGTTATGTATATGTATATGTATATTATATATGTATATTGTATTATACATATGCATATTATATTATATTATATTATATTATATATATATATTATTTTCTATAATATATTATATTACATATACATAATTTGGATATATTTGGTTGCTTCGTTCGTGTTTCAAAAAAAGAACCCAGTGCCGTGCCACAGGTTGGACCCCCACCTAGCTTCGAGTCATCCACGTGCACACATCGGAGGTGCGTGGGCATTCCCACGATGCGACCCGCCACAATCTCCTACCAACATCACCAGAATCGAAGGAACATCAGAAAAACAGGATGGAAGTCGCTATCCCAAGATGAACATCACACACTGATTGCCCCTGATGACCTGATGTTTTAAGAGTTGACTTGTATGAAATTGGTTGCTATGTTTGCAAGAAAACTGGTAGTAGGGTAGTGTTGAGGGTCGCTGAAGTCCATGTGAGCTTGCAGTTCATGCAGCGTGCTGTGGAAGACTCTCGATGCTGAGTGATCCAATCTGAGTCTCATGATGTTTGACTAGGACACGGCTTAGTTTCCTTGGCAAGATCGCGGGCACCATGGAAGGATCAATGAAATCGTTGAACTGCCAGAAGAATCTGAACATATATCAATGGATTGGTTTAAGGGAAAATCTACAGGAAACCATAGATTTTCCCATTAAATATGGGGCTTTCCTGTAAATGTTCCCTTAAACCAATCCATTGAATACAGCTGTATTTGGAAATGAGGTACCCAAAATGGCGATTTCAATGGAAAGATGATGATCAACCATCGAGTTCGGGGGTGCCTGTGAGGACCAGCAAGTGTGTTTGCCCACCCTAACGCATTCCCATTGAGTTCATCATCGTTCTCGCTTCCCCAAGATAAATGTGTTGGTCTCAAGTATACCTCCATAAAATATGATACACTCTTTTCAACGGATTTGGGGCATGAAAAGTGGATTTGAGTTTTATTGAAACCGTCAAGTTCTCTGTACAATGGGAGTAATTCCCATGGGGGTATTTCACAGGTCCTTCATCAGGGTAGTCTTGCCAGCACCTGTGTTGCCAGCGTGTCCAACTGGATGAGGATTGCCCAAAGAGCATAACCCCACGGATCGCAAGTGCTAAATAACCCTGTTTAATAAGTCCCCTAAATAGGAAAAACCGTTTATAACTTGCAACCAGTTCCAACAAAAGGATTCCTATGGGAATACCCTATGGAACCATGAATCAATTTGCTAAGCATTGAGCCACCGCGAATCTCTCGTGAAGTGGGATGGCAGGTGACAATACCCCTGAACATGAGTAGCTGCCTTCCCAAGCAAACCTCCACAGTGTTGACCCATACGTTTTCCGCCACTTCGGGGTTTGAAAAAAACAAACAAAAACCATAGACGACAACTCGACGACAACTCGACGACAACTCGACGACTTCGAAGGCACCGTTGTGGCCCACCACGCCATAGCGACGGTTGGCTTTCATCTCCAACACCGTGTCCTTCAACAACAGCTTGCCCGCACCATACATCCTCGGCAGATGCTATCATCACCATCCCATAGGGTCAGTTGAACATACCCTCTGGTAATTTAACGTAGCTATTGAAAATGGCCATTTATAGTGGATTTTCCCATTAAAAATGGTGATTTTCCATAGTTACGTTAGTTTACCAGAGGGTATATTTCGGGATGTATTGAAACCAACGAAATATACCAGTTGCTGGCTGGAATGTAGCATTTCTGAATGGCATGTTTTTAAAGAGAAATTGCATGGTCAGAAAAGTGCAAGTACTGATTCTATGGTCATCCAGGTCGTCACGGTTCCCAGGTCACGTTTGGTGCCCATAAGGTCATGGGTCGAAATTCGTGTACCGTGGTTTTCGCACCAAAAAGAACCCTAGTTTATGACATATATCTGGGTAAATTATAATATTTCACTAACCTGAATTGTTGGGCCATTTGGGGATGATTTCCCTTATTAACTATGATTTCCAGTGAGGTCGCAGTGAGGTCGTTATAATTTACCCAGATATATATATATATACATAATATACACATAGAATCTTGAGGGAAATTCATGGTGTCTGGCCAGATAGATTCACAACACGCAGAAATGCAGGGAAAGCCCTTAAATAATAGGATGAGTCTAGAAAGCCATTGCCTTTCAACTTCGCCTGAAAGATCAACACCAAGGGTTGGTTCTATCCGGGTACAGTTGATGACTTCCGCTCCCTTACACAGGTCCTTGGGGACCTTGGGAATGCCCCTTTCACTTGTCATTTTCCATTGAACCACATTTGTTTCTGATGGGTTACGCTGAAAGTATACCACTGTCACATGCCCCAAGGAATCCCAAAGATTTTTTTTCTACCCTATCTATGAACCTTATTGAAAGGACAGCGGTGTTTCATGAATCCACTCAATACGAAGGTTGAATTAAGAGGTCCCCATCACTATTTCAACGTCACTCCAGGTGATCTTTAACCCCTGGACACACCGGGACTTGGATCTAGCGACTCTGGCAATGGATCAAAAAAACTGGTACCCTCTAGTTCGCATCACAATGGCTGGTGCTGAACTGTCTTATGGATATTCATCCATGGAAAAACAATTATTTAAGGAGAAAAAAATAGTTTTTGACCAATTGTCATATCTCCACCTTTGATCGTTGGATCCAATTTCTTTTCATGTTAAATCCAAACGTTTGCGAATGTTCATCCCACATGATTTTGTTTACTTCGATCCCAATTTTTGAAAGTTGGATGTGGATCAACCTATCATTTCAGGTGATGTCTAGCCACTTGAAGCCGGAAAAAAATGCGGATAATTATCAAGGATCCCATATAATATGTCCTTCATAGTCGTCAAATTCCCGTGTTGACAAGTTAATTTCCCGGTTTTTAACAAGTGGCATATGTGAAAGCTCCTCATGTTTATATACCAGTTGTTCATCGCAGTGATAATGAGAGTCAACAGCCACCAATCGCCAAGCTTCAACAGCATGTTTATCCCCATGTTTATCCCAATGTTATTCCCAATCTTTGTTTTTCCCAATGTTTACCAGCGAAATCCCAAACTTTTTCGCGAAATCCCCCATAAATCTGGGTAAATTATAATATTTCACTAACCTGAATTAAGGCCATTTGGGGATGATTCCCCTTACTAACCATGATTTCCAGTGAGGTCGCAGTGAGGTCGTTATAATTTACCCAGATAAATTGATCAACACCAAGCGTCAGCAGCATATTCTCCACCCGCAGCAAGGTATCTTTGTCGTAGCCCTCCTGGTGCTGCCCATCGAAGTCATCGCCCAAGACGTCGCGGCACAAGGCCTGCGTTGCGGGCCCAGTGAGAATGCAACGGGTCCGTGTGGAAAACGGAAAACAAATGGCAGAAGCTGAAAAAGAGGAAAAACCATTGGAGAAAACTGGGAAGAAAACAAGTTGGGACTTCATTCTTTGGGATTTGGTTTTTGTTCAGAACACTTCATCACCACGGAAAGCTATTGGTCGTTTTGGGGTGTGTGTATGGCTCAAAATTCTCGTCCCCTGATTTTCACGCCAAAATGCCAGCCTATGGCTGGTTTGTGGATGTGATTCAGCAAATGCCATTTCAGAACAAAAAACATCAAGGGTTTTATAGTGTGAAAATTCGGATTTCAGCACCAAACATGAGAATTCAACGATCAATGAAGGAATCTGCCTAACAAGACTTGGGATTTAAGCCACCACATTCCTGGGGGCAAATGGTGGGGCACTGCATGACAAGCAGGTCAAAATCATGGCTCTCCAAGCAGGTGTGGTCATCAACAATGTGGGGAATGGATACGGTATACGCTATACGTGAATATATGTACATATAGATATGAGGGTTTCCACAAATGGGGGTACCCCAAATGGATGGTTTATACCTGGTTTATAATTAAAAATCCTATTAAAATTGATGATTTGGGGGTACCACCAATTTCAGGAAACCTCTATATGATCACACGGGGTTCAAAATCAAAGACAAAACTAAAAATGACTAAAATCTGTCGTTCACCTGCTTGACAGTATTGATCAACACCGATCTGCAAGAGGTAAGCCACAATATCTACTACAGGAAACCCCCGCAACATTGATTGCGAATGTTCAACCTTCACTACCCAGAGATACCCAGATCTCAATTCAAAGCATGCCACCTGTGCATTGTCATTGCTCCCAAATGATCCAATCTGGACTTGTTGGTAGAGCACTCCAAAGCAAAAGCGGGGTCCAACAAACAAACTAGTTGATACTTTTGAGAAAAAGGCAAGGAGACGGTTTTCTGAGGTTAGGGTGGGAACCCAAATGAATTGTACAGTTTGATGCCAAAAATACTCAAAAAAAACAACCCAAAGGTTTACGGGATCTAAGAAGCTTGGAACCTGCAATCGCCACTAGACGTCCATTTTCCCGGTCGCTCCACGCGGATCTTGACAGCGGACTGTCCGGGCCAATTTGTGAATCAAACATTTCGGCCGAGGGGTTGAAATCATTTGCTGATCTAGCACTGAACCACTCAAACAGGTGTCAACATGTTTCAAACGTTTTCAAACTTAGTAGAATACTGAACTGGTTTGCAGCGTGTCCATTTGAAGTTTCCACGTGTCAAGACGTCTGACATCCTGTGATCTTTTCGAATGTCTCAACCCTCGGTCATCTGGTGAATTAAGAATCGCAGAAGGAAACCACCTCAGGGTGTGCCCTGCTGCTAGATTTGCGGAGTGGATGGTTTCCTGCAGCAAAAAGCGTGCTATGGAAGTGGCTTTCCTGTCGAATGAGTGCTCAGTAACTGGGGTAGATCCCATGAAATATCCCCGTCAAAATGGGTCATGACCCAGTTGCTGTAGCCAGTAAGTAGGGGTTGTAGCCGCTTAGGCATGTCCCTAGCACACTCGCACTCACAAGCAACCACCATGTTGGGCCAATTGCATTGACTAAATTCAGTGGCATTCCAAACCACGAAAATCATGACCCAATGCATCTGGGCACCTTAAAATACTTCCCAAACCTGAAATAGCAATGGAAACGGTTTTCCCATCAAATAAAAACTATAAATATATATATATATACACATAGGATGTTCAATTGCCACGCTTAATTAGCAGAGGGTAGCCCATTTTGATCCATGGATTGGAGATGATTCCTGTCCCAAGTCCTGGAGCTTTTGCTTGACTTTGGCTCCACTTCATCACCATCACTGCCAGTGGTTTCGGAAAGCGTGCCCACTACCTCTGTCTCGGTTCGCACTCGCTCCTGTCATGCAAAAATGGGGTGCCCCTTGGATAAGATGGATTGACAGCAGTAAATGCTATGTACAGCTATAGTATGCATGCAAAGATTTAAACACATACAAGTAGGATGTAATTGTACATGTACACACCATGCATTGCTGCATGTGTGTAGCTACGCACATGAACACATCTTGTGTTGGATATTGTATAACCATGTGTCATTTCTACAACTATGCATTGCAAATATATTCTCCTTTACAAAGCACATGGTTCTATCCGTTCACAACGCACATAGACGGTTGTTTGATACACACTGAATATGTGGTGATCTGCCTATTTTGAATCCTAGATCCCTGCCGAAGCAGTACAGAATCGGGGCATAGCAGTGTCCTCTCTCGAGCCCTATCCCCTCTGCTAGTGTGCGCCATTCACAAAGCCAACATAAAAAAGCGTCCAAGGTGCCATCTCCAGATCGGTGTCGGAGTCATCCTCTGTGTCTGATTGAGTTTCGGGCTCGGGAGTCAGGTATTGCAGATCCTCCCGCGGCTTCTGTTGCGAGACCAACTGGAAGTAAGGTGCCACCTGCAGCATGGAATGGCTGTGGAGACCCGAGCAACTTTCAGGTTGGGCATGGTTTGACATTCGCATCTCCTTGTAATCCGGGGAAAAAAAAACTTACTGGTGCTTAGTTAGAAATGGGGGGAATGATCCATGATAACTAGTAACAATCATGCCATTCCGCCATTCTCACCAAGATATTGAAGAGAAAGATCCAAATGATGCGAAAGGGTCCAAAGCTCTTGGCCAAGTCACATAGTTTCGCGTGAGCCTTGGCAGGGCTGGGGCCCTCTACACTCCATAGTTTTAAGATGTTTTAAGGAGCAGAGCAGCTTTAGACAACAGAAAGGATAGAGAAAAGATAGAAATGCCTGGGTGTCAAGGTCACCCGGATGTGTTCCCCAACTTATCGATTCAGGCTTAGACCAGGCTGCCGTCCAGAGCCCTTTTCAGCGCTGAAATCCGAATTCATTTGATGATACGGGGGGGGTCCGTAAATGAGGGTACCCCAAAATGGATGATTTATCCAGGAAAATCCAATCAAAATGGATGATTTGGGGGTGCAGCCATGTCAGGAAGCCTCCATATCTATATTCCATCAATCCATCATCATCATTTTTCACGCTCTTCCTTAGCTTTCCATTTTCGTGAAATTCACACCTCAACATTCCCGAACATTTCGACTAACATTTCGACCACCCATCCAAAAGCCACGCAACAGGTAGAAAGAATACACCGCCGTCATCAACGCAATGGTTTGGGAACTCACGCTTCCGTGGGGGATATTCGCTTGCAACTCCATGACGATCAGAATCCCAAAGACCTCACGTCACGGCGGACCAAACGCCCAGCGGCTTTTTAGGACGAAAGGATGCAGATCCTTTATGAATGATGGATTTGGGGATTTTTGGTGGATTGTTTGGAGATTTTTGGGGATTTTTGGGGATTTTTGGTGGATTTTTGCTGGATTTGCTTAAGATGGCCAGACAAAAATCCACCAAAAATCTCCAAAAAGATTCGCCCACAATGGTGGATTTCCCATTGGGAAAGTCAGCCAAATAACCTTCAGCAAACCATGGGTCGCTGGGTCAGAAGCTGGGTCATCCGATCCCCTTAAGAACAACACCTGAACTTTAGGGTCCCAAATAAGTGTTTAAACCCCCTACTAAAATATGGTTTTCTGATGGTTTTTTATATTGTGGGGAAGGGATTATGTGGAGTATGTGGGGCTTTTCATAAATAGGAATACCCCGAATAGCTGGATGGTTTTTTTGATGGACAATCCGATTTTTGAATGGATGATTTTGGAGGTACACCCCATGACTTAGGAAACCTCCATGTGGATATTTATATATATGGGGATGGGTCAAAATTAGGTACCCCAAAATTATGGATGGTTAATACTAAACTAGACTAACATCTGTGGTCCCCTAGGTCTTCCATTTTGACCCACATCCATATATAGCTGTTGAAGCCACAAATGTAGGAACCACAGAAGGCCTACAGTAACCGTTGAGAGATTGAGGATCATGGCAAACTCTTCTGTCAAACAACGACATCTGCAGGTTTGAGCGGTGTGCAAGCGTTCTACAACATCAACAACACCCATTATGTTCCCCTGCGTTATCTAAAAAAATAATGGTTTTTATCATGCTGCCAAGATCTTCTAATCCCGTCCCATTCATATTAGTTACACCCAGTTACACCCCCATTTGATGGTTCCGCAGCTTTCCTCCACGGTTCCGTCCTGCGTATGGAGCAAGGCAGCCAGGCCGGTGCTCATGGCAGCAGCGGTGCAGATGTAGACGTACTGCCCTCCCAGCATCGATACCCAATCCGTGGCGCCCAGGGCAGAGCCCATGGCGCCCGTGGCGAAGATGATGGGATAGATGGGGCCCCCCACAAAGCCCGCGCCTGAAGGAGCTAGTCCTCCTAGTTGGATGGGAAACTGGTTGGGAAAATAGTGGTAAGACTACCAAAACCAGAGCAAATATAGAGGTGCTCTGATGTTTTGCTGTGGGTAAATCCAAGTTTTTCTGTGGGTAAAGTCCTTCGTTGTTGTGTTTGTTGACTAACTTCCATTTCTGTTGTTTTTTATCGTGTTTTTTTCTTCCCTTGTCACCCCATTAGGTTTCACACCAGCACCTTCGCACATGCTGATCATGACCAGCTTCACCAAACCCAGGCCGAACATCTCCCAGCCTGGCAGGTGGGTTGGTCGTTCCTTTGCTGGTCATTCCAGTCACATGTTATAATATGCAATCCTAGTTCTAATCAATTGGAATTATTGTTGCATGTAATTTCATCCTGTAATTTAAGGTGGTTTCTTTTTTATGCAGCCTGCAATTTGATGTTGTAAAGCTTGTCTGTGTTTCAAGGTCTGTGTAAACATCAGCTTGTTGCATATTTCACGGCCTGACATGGAGATTCCAGGGTGGGCCACAATGGCATCTTTGTAGATGAGCTTTTCATAAAGATACCTGAGACTCGAGGGGCCGTTTTCCCCAACAAAAAATCCACAACTCAGCTCATCTGGTGGTGGTGAATTTGCATCTCCAATTTATGGGGAAGACCAAAATCAAACCCCAGACTATATGTAACTTGCTCCACCTGCCATATTCGGCCACGGTGCAAATAGTTGCTTATTTCTTCATGTTCTATATAAGTAGTCAGTCCATTGTATTTTGATTGTTTCATCGAGCAAACACTGAATGTGCATAGTTCCCTTGGGGGAAATCATGCCATGCGTTGGCCCAATACAATTGAAGCTCCAAAATGTTTTCAGGGCTTATTCACCTTGCTGGCAACCATGGTTCTGTGACAGCTACACTGCTACACTTGACGCTCACTGGATACGTTCTACCTAAGAAGTTTCTTCAAATATGTCTCCTGAATCTGCTATCCTCCTCTCTACCCATCTACCAGTATCATCAAGCGAGTTTTTGCAAGTCGAGGCTACTCGAATCAAGTGAGTCTGCAAGTTGAAGCGTAGCATCAAGTTAGTGAGTTGTAACTAGTTGTAACATTGATAATGTTGAGAAGGCACCCCCCACCGAGAAGGCACCCACGAAAAGTGTGAAACCTCTGGATGGTCTCCCAACCGCATTTTTCCAAGGTGCTTCAGCTTGACAGGCTGGCAATCTGGAAAGATCTTGGCACCCTGGGTGCGGGTTGGAAAATGTTGACCGAAATCCATCAATTTTTGACCAAACATATGGCAGTGTGTCAAAACCCTATCCCCCTGGTGAACATCAAAATAGCTGGTAAATGGATGTTCATCCCCCTAAAAATGGTATGTATAGGTATTGATCCATAGCCATATTGGAATATATTGGAATCCAATTTCCAATCCAATTGTTGATTCCTGGTTTAAAAATGTCCAGTGACTTGCCAGTTGTGGTTTGTTTTCGTAGCCGAAATCTATGGATTATGGAACACTATGGGTATATCGCAACCAGACACGCCTGCCGCTCAAGTTTGAGGGCTAATGTTGGTCGGTAAATCTCAAATACCACAAGGCACACCCAACTCCGTACAACTAGCTTGGGCTACATCAAATCTTGAGCTACTTCCAATTTCAAAGTCCACTTTGGAGGATTTGTGACTTGCTTTTGGACACAACCAAATCATTCAGCTAGACAATTCGCTATGCCTCACTAAGGTGGTTTACACCCCAAATAAGGGAAAGTCTTCGAAACTCCCAAGCAGAAAATCATTCTAAAAACGATATACAATGCTCTGGATCAAACCTAGATGCGAAGGAACAGCCCCGCGTCAGGACCACCTGCAACTGATCTTCACCCCACCAGAGAGCACTGGGATACAGGAAGGACATAGCAGCATTTGCGGCGCCCACCACTGCCAGCAGGGCACTGTAGCGGAGTGCCTTCCATCTGTGCTGGTGCTTGATGTGTTTGATGTGTTCAAAGAGGGGGTGCCATCCCCTCATCAAAGTCACCAGTAAATAGGAGGTGAGTCCACCTATGATGCCGGCCAGAATCCCCATAGCCACGGCACCCAGGCCAAACTCTGAGGTCGTGATCTGAGGTTGATCAGGAGAATCGCCCCCAGGGAACCAAAAGCGACTGTTGCCCAGGAGCTGGGAGGGCTCCCAGATGCAATGCCCCACAATGGTCCCAACTACTCCAGCCACCACACAGGCAGAATACGCCTCCAAGGCAAATTCAGCTCCATCCATGTGTGGAATTTCCAATGCAAAAAAGGCACTGGCCAATGGCAGGCAAAAAAATGCGGCTAAACCTCCCGCTCCCCCAGCCAGTGCTGCCACTCTCAACACTTGCACTGAGGGGTTCAGTAATTTCTTCACCATCCCGACCTGGTTGGGTGGTTTCAATCCGATCAAAATATATGATTATTAACATAAATAGTTGGCTCATCATCCCATTTAATCATTTAGCAGCTTAGCAACATCCCATTCTTCAGATTTTTCAGGATGGTGCGAAAAAAAATGCTGCGAAAATGTTGTTCGCAGCACCCAGCCACGTAGAGCACCGATGGCATGATGATCACCACCGGTTCTGGCCCAACCGAGGCGCCGCCGAAGGCCGTCAGCAACGAAAGCAGGACCAAGCCCAAGACCCAGGGCCCACACGGGGCACTGCCGTTGGGGCCATGCACCTCCCGAACCCAAACGTTCATGTTGGTCACTGCCTCCTTGGTTTGGGTCAGGGGTCAAAATAAAAACGGAAGATGGGAAAAGACTCATTTGAAAAGGGGTGGATTTTGCAAACATGGGACAGTTCAAGGGAATTCTTACAAGCCAAAAGAAAGTGCTTAGCTTTTTTCAAGAAATAGATCAACCTGCAGCCCAGCCTCTTCTGGCAGATAAGCCCGGCCCAAGCCTACAATAGCGCCAAAGAAGGCGCCCAAAATCCAGGTAAGGTTAACGAGGCTGAAAGGAGCCTGCCAGCTGGCCATGTCACGAGTATGAAACTGGAATGATCTCCAGAGATTTTAAGGGTCCATCCCAAAATTTCAAAAGGAATGATGTGCCAAAAAAACAATGATGATCAGAGCTGTGTTTCTGAGAGCCATGTCGAATGTCAAGTGATGTTGAAACCAGAGCTGTGTAATCTATGCCTGATTTCACGGAGGGTACCCTGCTTAGCCTTCAAACATTTAGGAACTCTTCAGTGAATTTTGTAATGATATCTAATGCTTTGTGTACGAAGTCACCAACCCAAATGCCAAAATCTTGTCAGGGAATGTTCCTCCAATTTTGAGACGTACCTCACAAGATCATCTTGTTGGTTGTATCTTCCCGTAAATTTTGGTATCCCCATTGCCATTCTAACATTCAAAAAAACTCTACTCCACTTTCAAATGACCCCCCAAGAAGATAGATTTTGCGAATCTATATCATGATATGAATCACAAAATTTTAGGATTGGTGTTTTGCTTTTCTGCATCTGAACTTGGGCGATTTTCTGTTTTTACGTTCTCCGAAAATCATGCCAAAGTTCATGGTTCACGATTTTCCCCGTTCAAATGATGAAAAAATGCCACTCCAATAGGGGGTTTTTCATCCCCCATTTCAAAAAAACATGGCGATCGCTGGTGAAAACCGCCATGGCGATCCGCCTCATCGCTCCAACCCGCAGCATAAAGGGCAGCCGGAAGCCGTGTCCAAATGAGTTCCAGAACTATCTCCAGCACAGTCTGAAGGGAGCGGTCAGCGGTCAAGTCAATTTAGAGGCTAGTATGGTTTAAGGTCATCCAACGTCATGGGAATCCTCATATGTAATGGTGAAATCATATATACATAATTATGTATGTATATATATATAGGAAAAAAAAGGCTTACTAACTTACTAATAGATGACAAACGGTTATTAATATAAACGCTTACTGATAGATTGATGACAATCCCCCCATATGGGTATGCAATCCCTGAAGGGTAATCAAACATGTCGATCGCTGGGAAATCTCCGAACGAAACGGAGGTCCTCATGGTGAACTCGTGGCACTAAATGGAGCATGTTCCAGCACGCCATGTCTAAAATCATTGGAGGATTTATTTCTTTGAGGATGTCCATTGCCATCATCGAACTTAACTAGCAAGTTAAGTGTTGTTAATTGGGTATGGGTCAATACCTATAGATACCATTTTTAGGGGGATGAACATCCATTTACCAGCTATTTTGATGTGAACAGAAGGGGTACCAGGGTTTTGACCCATCCCCAATTGGTTGAACTAGTTTCATCTTCAACCCTGAACCCAGGATCTGAAGGCTCCCTCCAGCATAAATCCACCAGAAATGTGGTACGTGGACGTGGCAAAAAAAGGAGCACGGAAAGATATCCGCTGGTGATTTGTTACAGGTTGCTATTGAAAATGACCATTTATAGCTATTGAAAATGGCCATTCATAGAATTTTATAGATATTTGTCGTTGATTTACCTCTTAAAGTTGGTGATTGTCCATAGCTATGTTGGTTTACCAGAGTGTATCAACAATCAGGTCCCCTTCAACTGTTCAGAAAAAAGAGGACTGACGCTAGTTCCGAAATCCTCCCATTGAAAACCTCCTTGAACGGAGTCCAACCTGCAAGAAAAGACTTGTGTTGATACAAGACCCCAAAAAATGTTTCTTATTATTATTACTACTATTATTATTATTACTTTTTGTTGTGCCTTGAACCCCCACTGGCAAATTATCGTTGATGACCGGCAACATTGTTTGACATCCCCAGCATCAACCGCCCCAAGGGGTTCTCATCTGAAAATGCTGCATATCTGCATATCACATCGCATACCCATTAAATGTCTATTTCAAGTGGGAAGATTATGATCTTCGTGTAGTTTTAAGATGTTCGCTGCAACCCTGACGTTGCGCCGCGTCTGACTTCAGGTAGCTATGAAGATAAAGTTGATGTTATTACCCCAATCAACATATTGTTCATAGGGGGTGGCGAATTTTGATCCCTTATGAAGATAAAGTTGATGTTATTACCCCAATCAACATATTGTTTATAAGGGTTGGCGGCTGGCGAATTTTGATCCCTCATGAAGATAAAGTTGATGTTATTATTATTACCCCAATCATCATATTGTTCAGAGGGGGTGGCGAATGTTGACCCCTCGTGAAGATAAAGTTGATGTTATTCCCCAGTCAACATATTGTTCAGAGGGGGTGGCGAATTTTGACCCCTCATGAAGATAAAGTTGATGTTACTACCCCAGTCAACATATTGTTCAGAGGGGGTGGCGAATTTTAATGTGATGATGATCATGATGTGATGATGATCATGATGTGATGGTGATGGTGATGATGATCATGATCATGATCATGATCATGACGATTGTAAGTGTGGAGCAACGTCCGGGTTGGGGCGAAAATGTTTTTATGTAAAGGCAAGCGATTTCTCAGACCAACCCATGATCATTGCCTTGTAAAGCTTCACAAAGAGCCCCGAACTGATCCCAGCAAAGAAGCCCACCAGGGTCACGGAATAGAAGGAATAATCCAACTTCATCATGCCCCGGTGCGGCCCGTGCGCGAAGACTTCAAGGGCACTCGCTTCTGAAAAGGTTGGAATCCGGTAAATTGGACATGACACGACGATTGAAACTCGAAGAAAGTTGCTTGTTGAGAGAGGTTTCTTGCAGCAACAAACCAAAGCACTAGATCTGTGTTGCGAAATCGGCATGTCTGATGGCCAGCCACATGTCTAGTGTGCTATTTTTTGCTGCTATGTCTTCCAATATTTCCAATCTTCCGGCGGCTGGCCAATGGAAGCAAAAGACTGAAGCGCGCGACAAAACAGGACTGGGTGCTGGTTGTCCAAAGTAGTTGCTGCTCATGTACCCTCTGGTAAACTAACATAACTATGGAAAATCACCATTTTTAATGGGAAAATCCACTATTTCTATGGCCATGTTCAATAGCTATGTAACAAATTACCAGAGGGTACTCCCTGGAAATCTGCTATGGAACCCATAGCGATGACCATGCTTCGACAGCTGATTATCCAACCATTGGAGGCAGGGATAAACTCCGGTTGGTTGGCAATCAAAAAATGAAGTGGACGAGGCTCAAGATTTGGAATCTGTTGCAATTGCAATGCCTCGAATTCCTGAGGGATAGGGAAACTGAACAAGCACCAACAAGTTGCTGCTTTCCCCACTGTTTTGCTGCCTGCATCCCGCATCTGACTTTCCATCCCCATCTTTGCTAGTAGCCTTCTTTACATCAATTTGAGTCTGCCAGAAATAGCTTGTGAACTTTTGCTTCATCAACTATAGGATACCCAGTTTCGGCCGCTCTCTTCCAACTGTCCCAGCATTGTTCCAGGAACATGTCGCGCCTCCACATTCTCTGGCACAGCTTTCAGGAAGTCTTCCACCTGGCGATCCAAGCGATGCTCCCAGGTCGTTTTTCAATGGGGAACCTGGTAATTCAGGGGTCCCAAAATGTCATAAATTCCTCAACGGTTGATGATTTTTCAACAAACCAGTGAGGTTTAACCAGTTGTAATTCCAGTTCTTGAAGAAACCAAGAATTTAAGGACCAAATGGTTTTTCCTGAAATTCTTTGAACAAACCCCAGTTCTTTGATGATTTGTGTCGCAAAATTTTGGGGCTGTTCATCCGTGAACTTGGAATCCCTATCATGGGAATCCCTATGAAAATATCATCATCCGTACTGGAATCCCAAGATTATAGGATCTTGCCAATATGCTATGTATCACTGGATTGGTTTGTTGGGGAAAACTTAACCGGAAACCCATGGGTTTTTACCATCAAATTTGATGGGCTTTCCGGTTAAAATTTTCCCATCATCCAATTCTATGAATGTAATATGTCAGTAGGGATTCCCCTATATCTTGCTAAAAAAAGGGCCATACTGTCATACTCTCCAAAGCCCTCATTTAAACAGATAGAAAGCTTAGATTTAACACGAGATATGCTAGGATTACATGTGAAATATGCAAAAACTGTTCTGCACCTTCTTGTGGTTTATACTGGTTTAACATGGTTTAACCAGTATCAACTCCTCCCGGAATTGGTGCCTGGTCCTTGCAGCACCGGCAGATCTGTTGTATGGCCGACTGGAGTTCCTGGTCGCGCAACAACGCGAGTCGCCACCCAGTTGATCCCAATGCAACGAGTTGGGGAAAACACACCATTCATAGGGGAAAAGACACCATAGAAAAGGAGGTTTCCGAAAATGGGGGGATTCCAAACATGGATGTTTTTTTTGATGAAACATCTTGTTTTTTTTCAAGAAAACCGCATAGTAATGCATATTCTCAGGCGGAAAACATCTCAAATAACATTTGGATACATTTGGTATCATTTGGTAACTGAAAATGTTGGGAAAACAACAGAGTCTATCTCATGGTTAGTTGAGCAATCATCATCATTTGCCCCATTGACATGGCAATAAAATGGGGTCTCCCAGCAAATTCGGATGTTCCACATAGTGATCTTTACCATTGGGATCAGTTTCCAACGGTAGTGGTTTCAAAAAAAAGGTGAATGATGAAAAAAAGTGATTTAATGTGATGTAATAAATGTTGCACACAGAATGGTCCGACATGTGTGAAACACCGATCTTTTATCCAACCAGTGTGGCTACTCCCAGATACCCTACTCTCTCAGCTGTGTTCATCCCCAATTGTAAAATCCCTGAACTACCCTCTGGTTATGTCAAAATATCTATTGAAAATGGCCAGTTATAGTGGATTTTCCCATAAAAAATGGGGATTTTCAATAGCTATGTTAATTTACTAGAGGGTAATCATCAACCAACCATCATTTATCCGGTCCGTTTCCACAAAAATCTCCCCATCAAACCCCAGCTGATCGCCGCAGCACCTCCACAACCCTTGGCCCTGGCAGCTTCTTCTTGTGACCCTCACGGATGACGCTCTCGGAGACGGACAGGAAGTGACTCTTCAGCTCACCTGGTGGGCGATGACTCTTGGCACTGAAAATTGGGTTGCACCCTGTGGTGACTGGCATACCAAAGGAAAAACATGGTGAAAAACATCCACCATTTTTGTCATGGGTAATCTGGCCATTTTCTCATAGCTATGTTAGTTTACTGGGTAAACATGGGTAAACTATGACCAAGTTTCGGATGCTTCATCCAAAAGAGAAAAACGCTTCAACCTGTAAACCCACGGTGAGCGGAATTTCAGCTGAAGATCCACTGGAAGGGACGTCATTCTGAAGCTTGGGAAATGCTTGGGAAATGGTTGGTGAATGGAGACATGAACGACAAGATTGAGGAAAAAAGTGACGGCCCAAGAGTCTCACACTCCAAATTTAGGTCATTTGATAGAAGGAGATGCTGTCACAGTGCTGGTTGAGCTTACTCAGATCCCCCTATGTTTCACCCAACAAAATCAGGGCCATACTCCCAAAGAAACAAGATTAACCCAGCTTTGCAACGAATTCCCAAGGTGAGAAGGTTCTCAAATAATCCACACATGTTTGGGGCACGTTTTGACTGCGTGGAGACAAAATGACATACTCCCAAGGAAATAAAAAAAAAAAAAGCAGCAAAATCGAGCGCAAAGTCTGTGTCCAGCGACCCACCAGGGTGCCAAAGCTTGCATGTTTGCCCCAGAAGGTCTCGACCTTCTTTACCATCTGGCAATCCTGCCATCTGTCAACAACTGGAGAAGGTTCCTAAAATGGGGGGGTACTCCAACATGAATGGTTCATGATGGAAAATACATATTTAAATGGCTGATTTGGGGGTACCCCTATTATTTTAGAAAAAAAGTTGAAGCATGCTCTCAGATCAGGTGTAAACCATCCCCTCTTTGGTGGTTAGTAACTTGCCCCAAAGCCAGGTATAGGTGTTTTTAGAGGCGTACCCTAGTAATCCCTAGTAACTAACCACCAAGTTAGTCAGTTTCTCCTATCAAGCCATCCATTTTGAAAGTCATTCTGATGCGCAGTCACCTCCTTGGTGTCAGCCTCATCCGCTTGGCTCACCGAGAATTCACCTGCCAGCTTCCCAAGATCCTCATAGTTTGAGGAATCCTTGCTCTTGAAATCCCATAGGGGTGTCAATCCCCAATTTCCAAATGTCAGTTTTTATACTTAAATGCTAGCAAATCCCTAATGTACCTATATTAAATCCCTAATATTTTCGGTGTCGGTTTACTATCCCCAGGATTTTTTGGTCTTTTCGTTGGTCCAACCAGGCGAGTCGCCTGCAGCGATCTTGGCCGCTTCTTCGTTCAAGGACTTGGCAGTGTCGAAGCAGAACTCGCTGCTAACAGCCTGCGGTGTGGCCATTCTGACGAACGGCCTTACGTGTAATAGATGAATACTTGATGGGCTATTATTACAGGAATATGTTGATCAGATGTATAAAACTTATATAACTTACAACCAACTATATTTGATGTTTGGGTGTGTTTGAAAATGGGGATTTAACACCGATAGACAGAAATGTTAACGGAACTGGGCCCATTGGGTGCTACAGTACATGGGAAAAAAACGGTTGGGGAGTCACAAGATTGACAGTTGAAGGTCGAAAAACAACCTTGGTCCGGAAAGAGGCACTTCTCTTGCAGCGATCCCTATACCTGGCACTTTTCTGTGTTGGGGGGGAAACTGATCCAATCTTCAGCTCGAGTCATTTTGTTGGATGAATTGAAGCTCTGCCAGCTTTTGCGAAAAAAACACTGGAGCTCTTTAGGGTTTACTGAAATCAACAGGGGTCTCTGGTCCAAGAATTCTACCCGAAAAAGGTGAGATCTTATCATATCTTACCCATGTTTATGGAGGGATGACAGTTGCCTTGGCAGGTCCCCAAAACCATTCGCACCTCTACATCCTCTGAAGGGTCTTCCACGTCGCCGGCCTTGCAAGTCGCCAGAAAGGACGAAGCCGAACCCAGCCGGCTTGTCGGCTGAAACTGTCGTTTTTCTGTGGTGAAATCTTGTTCTTGGTGATGAAATCCTGAAGTTATTAAGTCTTGACGCTTCAATCCCCATGTTTGAGGATTAAAACTACTAATTTTGATGGTTGCATCTCTATTTTTGCCTGATGATCCTCCCATTCTTGCTGGTTACATCCTGAAAATCTAACACAAATCCCGCAACTTGAAACCTTGGTTTAAGAAAAAACGATGCACCTGCTTACAGCCCAGTTTCCGCAATTTGGAGACTATCAACAGCTGGCCATTTGTTTCTTGGCTATTGCTGATTCTGCTGGTCAGAACTGGAAAAATTGGCCTTCACTACTTTGAAGATAGACACTGGGGTCAGTGGGGTGTGGAACGGTCAAACTCGTGGACTCCAAAACAAAGTCATCACAACCAGTGGAAAACCAGACTACCACAACTTATGGCCATTTCGTAGGAAATATATGGAAATATATGACATATGATGATCAACCAGTGGAGTTTTGAGGCTGCATCTTCCAAAAAATTGAACAAATGTGCTGCTGGAAATCTAAGTTGGTGATTCTAAGTATGTACCAAAAAAAGCAGTTGATTGACAACTTACCGAAACTGGGAACTTAGAATCGCCGAATTGGTTTTTTATTGGTTTATCTTTTACCGACACTTGGTGCGTCTACCTTTTTTTCCCTCAGTCCGAACAAAAAGCGTGGGGTTTTTCCCCATCGCTTTGGCACCTTGACCAGCTCGGAGAGAGCATCCTTGGCCACCTTCTGCAAACCAGCACCCATGGAACCTGGGAACAAGATTTACCCTCCAGGATGCTGGAAAATCCCTCAAATGGTTACAAAAAAGGAAAAGCATCTACAAATGGAGGAAATTCTCCAGCAAGTCATGATGACACTGGAGGGTCACCACGTTTTTTGCCAAGCGAGACCCCCAAAAAAGCCAGGTTCATCCAAAAAAATCCAGCTAAAATGCTGATATTTGTACCATTCCAACAACCTTAGCCATGTCCTACTCTAAAAAAGATCAACATGAAAATCATGAATTCCGAACAACCATCTAATGAATCTTTGTCCATTTAAAAGATCAATCAGATTTAAGATAATATCTTCCATCAAATCATCTAAAATCCCCCATGTCCTCTGAACTGATCACATCCGAACCTGCACGCCACTTCATGATGCTCTGAGAGAGCTCCTGCGCGATGGTCTTCCTGGGCCGGCTGGTGGTGACCCGCAGAGGAGGCCATGTTTCCCAAAGAATCCTGGGATGAAATCAGAAGAAAATGGCATCTTTATCCAGCAAAAATGCCAAGAATTGCGAAGGGCCGAAGGGAAGTAGAGGCAACCAAAAACTGACCAACACAAAAAAAGAAGTTCTCAGCAATTTGCCAGGTATGCTTTTTCAAGCCTGGCTACCTTTGCATGGTGAAGGGAAGAGATTGTTGGACTTGTTGGACTTGGTGGACTTGGTGGACTTGGTGGACTTGCCTTCTGAAACCCTCTCCATAGTCCATCCAATCAACGATCAAAGGAGGGTAGGGTAACCATAGCTAATCGCTTGGTGGTTTTCGGTACGCGTCTGACGAAAACATCGTCCCAAGGGGGTCCTGCGGGAGAAATTCCCACTAGCCTCTGGCAAACTTCGCAAGCTGGAAAATCCTATTACCCTCTGGTAAACAGCCACATAGCTATGGAAAGATCCACCATGCTATTCATGGGAAAATCCACTATTTCGACTGGGCCATTTTCAATAGCAAACTGTTATATAGTTTACCAGGCCGGGTATGGAAAAAAATACGGTGATTTGATTTCAGGAAACCCAAAAAGTTGGATCAGAAATCAATCCCTGGCAGTTTCCAGCAGGCACTTTCCACACCAAGGTGCTGCATCTTCGGAGATCCGCCGGACGTCTTCCTGGGGTGGTCACCAACAGAAAAACTGGGTGGTTCTGGAGATCAAAAAAAAGGTAACTTCTTGACAGCTCCTTCAATAACTATAGGCTTTATGGTAGTTATAACTTGGAATATAACTACAATAACTAGGCTTTATGGAAGTTATAACATGTTATAATCATAGTTAGATGGGGTTATAAACCAACAAACATAACAAACTTGGGGGCCCCACATTGTTCCAAAAATATGACTCTGGTTGAAAATTGGATGCCTCAAAATCGATGGCAAATCATCATCTTCCGATTGAAATTTCGGGGAGTAAATCCCCCATGTTCAGACACTCTCACATACTCCATGTTGGTTATTATTCATATCCCAAAAAATATTCCCACGATTGTGGTTATATCATGTTATATCCACAATCCTCAGACACATCCATCCTCCTATTGTTGGGTATTGTCGGTCAGAGTCTATATTCCCTGAAATATTCATTATAGTTGGTTAAATCCCCCATTACATCCACTATCATAACATCTATTCACAGGATAAATCCACTACTCACATATTGTTGATTGTACTCCATGAAATATCCACGTTTTATCCCCAGTATTGTTGGTTACATCCCCTGGTTTGGGGAGAACATGTTCCCATGACACGGCTGGGTGCGCCCCACCAGACGTTGCTGGCCACACGCTTCACGGCGGCGTCCGGGTCATTGCGTGCCACGAAGGCCAAGATCAGCACACGCAAACGCGTGGCCTGTGGCAACGCGCGGCCGGGACGGTGCCACGTGGAGTATAAGTGATTAGTAACTGGGGGGTAGTTCAATGATAGATCACTAATCTAACTATGATTATTAATCACTAAGTCTGGTTATTAACAACTAACTGCCAGGTAACTAAACGAGTAAATAAATGGTCATTAACAGTCACCAAGTAACTATGGTTATGAACCACTAAGTCACTAAGTGGGATGATCCTCAAAGTAGCTAATGGCTGTGTCTGAACGAAAAATTACTCAGAATAGTCATTGAAGCGTTGGTCAAAACTATGACTACTGGAGAGACTGCAAGAGCTCTTGTTGTCCCAAGCGAGAAACGTTCAGCTGCTGGAATTTTACGATTGTTGAATGAGTTTGTGGGCACTAACCTTAAAATCAAGATGTCCAAACATTGACTGGTTGGTGGTTTTAACCATCTTGAAAAATGATGGAGTTCGTCAATGGGAAGGATTATCCCATATATGAGCCATGGTCAATACTCACTATATGGTTGATGGTCATCCCATCCATAATAAGGATCCTTATAATGGTTATTATAAATCCCTATGAACCATTGGATGACTAGCCCCTATTAATGGT
>Ga0126342_10002879_pt1 | contig 27636 bp, 16 predicted proteins | sample Cyp1metagenome_FD_92528 | JGI IMG/M metagenome (GOLD analysis project Ga0126342, IMG submission 92528) | Coral microbial communities from Lord Howe Island, Old Settlement Bay, Australia - Cyphastrea 1 metagenome | ecosystem: Host-associated > Invertebrates > Cnidaria > Coral ... | reverse complement strand
TCAGGTGGGTGTCTTGCACCACTACGGCGGGGAATGGCTACCAAGATCATCGCGGTGGACGGTCTTGAGCGCGGAAGCCATTTTGGGACACGGCGCAGCAGAAGCTGCGTTCCGAGCAGCCACAGAGTGGCCGGAACGCTATCAGGTACAGATCCCAGCCATTAATGCATTTTAATGCTTAGCCAATTTGTGTGTTTTGGCTGATTGTCGCATCACCCATGATGCAGCATTCTGGAGGCCGACAACACAGTGCGCGAGGCAAAGAACCGACTTGTTCTTTCTTGGCTTCATCTGCGGTGCCAACGTGGCCGCTTCCGGACTACAACGTTGGCGATGCCCAGAAAGAGTCATAGTCAGGACAGAATAGGACCAGAGTGAAAATGTCAGTGAATGGTGCATTGCGTGCGCGGTTCAGGATTAGGCAAGGCAAATCAGACAGAGGCACAACAACGTGAGGTTGACACCGAAATTTTGCTGGGACAATGTTTCAAAACATGTATCGACTGACCCTGGAATGGATTCATGCAGACCTTTAAAGTAAACTAACGTAGCGAACTGGAACATCCCCATGCTATTAATGGGTAAATCAACGAACTAAATGGGCCATGGACTCAATAGCTATGTTAAATTACCAGAGGGTATTTAATTATGCTGTTTCTTTTTCCGTTTTCTTTCTGAATGATTCCCAGTTTCAATCTGATTCGATGCTACTCTCCGCATGAAAGCTGAAGATTTGGATATCTCCCGGTACTTCACACCGGAAACCACCATGAATCAAACGTGGCAATGGAAAATACCCTGACAAAACGGAGGTTTGAATGAATGAATGACTGAATGAATGAAATGAAATGAAATGAAATGAAAGGAAATGAATGAATGAATGAATGGCATATTATCGAATATTCCATTGCCTTGTTTGATTACCGGAGGGAAGATCAAGAGTCATATGACGGGCTCTTCAGTTATGGAAGATCCAAACTTTGCATCTAAGCTATGCTGGCAATGTTTATTGTTGTGAAATCAATGGTTAAGAGCCACAATCTCTAGAAACACCCGGGTGAGTTATTGGATTTGATGAGGGTTTAACATGGTTTAACAGTTTAACTACAACAAGTGGTGCAAAAAGCCACGGCCATGTGGTGCCAGCGACACCCCCAATGGATCACCCGATTGCTTGCTATAAATCAGTGTTCCAAGAATCTCCAAAATGATGCTATAAGCGCGCTTGCACTTGCCACTATATTATGTCTATAAATCAAAAATTACTATATAGTATGGGATTTACACATGTAGTTATGTGCAAGTAAAAGCTGTATCCCCTATTGGCACTATATCTACAATCCCCATTGTATCCATACTATAAATAGATGATCCAATAGATTTTAAGGGCGCACTATTTTTCCCGGGAAATTTTGTTCCCCTCCCCCGGGGATTTTTTTCCCCGATCATCCTTTCACAATGAAGCCAGCAGGCAAGCAAGCAAGCAAGCAAGTCAGGCAGGCAGGCAAGCAAGCCAGCCAGCCAGCCAAGCCATCCAACCACCAACCAAGCATGCAAGCAAGCCAGCCAGACAGCTAGCAAGCAGCCAAGCCAGCCACGCACGTAAGCCAGAGCAAGCAACCACCTTGCATGCAGGCGAGCAAACCAGGAAGACGGCAAGCAAGCAATTGAGGAAGCAAGGAAGTAAGCAAGCCAGCCAGCCAGCCAACCAGCAAGCAAGCAAGCAAGCAAGCCAGCCGGCCACCATAAATAGAGTATAGTAGAGTTTTGAGCCAATCGGAGATAAACCTTCGAGCAACCCCTGCGCAAAAACTACAAACTAATTTTGAAGAAAACAAAGCAACCCTGAACCAACTCTTTAAAAGAAAAAATCAAACCATTTGCAACCCAAATCCAGCCTTGCTTATCTAAACCCTAACCGAACTTTAAACTGCAAACTAACTTGCACTAAACAGTAAATAAAACTTTAAACCAATCTTTGACCAACCTTCAAGAAAGTTGAAACAAACAACACCCAAGCTTAAATTAATTGTTAGTCAACCATAAATACATGTTGAAAATACTCTAAAGAAAACCCTTGACCAATTTAGAAAGATAAACCGACCCTTAGTAAAGCACCAACAATTTTGAAATACAACCTAAAACCGACAGCAAAGAACCCTCAAATAAAGTTTCACTAAACCTTGAACCAACCCTCAATAGACGACAAATCAACCCTAAATAGATCTCTAGCCAGCCCCAAACCAATTCTAAACCGAACCGTAAACCAATTTGAAACGTCAAATGAACCGGCACTAAATCGACCCTAAACCAACTTGAATTGGCCGTTCAATCAACTTTAACTGAACCCTAAACAACTTCAAATAAATTTCCGAACAATATTCAATAGAATTTTGAACCAAATTTCCATAGTCCCTAAACCAGCTCTTCTCAAACCTTAAACAAACCCCAAATCAACCCTGAACCAACCTACCTTAAACCGACTACAAAGAACACCTTAATCCAACCGGAAATAGACCTTAAAGCAAGCTCTATCTATATATATATATACACACATATAGATAGATAAATCCTAAACCCTCACGAAAGAAACTGCAAACACACCTTAAAGTCAAACCTTAAATAAGCTCTGAAACTAATGCCAAATAAAGGTTTAACCAAACCCAAGACAAACCCAAATCCATATCCAAACCCAAAAGACAACGAATCAATTTTCGACAAATTCCGAATTAAACCCTGAAGCGATTTTTGATAAAACTTTGCACCAACCTTAAGCCAACCAGCAATAAACCACTGACCCAACCCTGAAGCAACCCTAAACCAACCCGAAAGAAATCTTAAACACATCTTAAACCAAACACTAAGCACACCAGAAATAACACCTGAAAAAAATGTTTAATAAACATTACGCCAGCATTCTAGAGTAAACCTTAAGATAACACTAAGCCCACCCAAACTAAACCCTAAATCAGTTTTAACTACAATTTCAAAGCAGCCTTGAACACAACCCTAAACCAAACCTACACAAAGCCTTACACCAAACCTAAACCAACCCTGACCAGATCTTAAAAGATAAATACACATTCCAAATACCTTCGCCCAAACCGAAGCAAATCCTGCAGCAGCCCTAACACCATGCTATTTGAAGCAACCCTAAAACTAAGCGGACTCCTAGCTAAACCGCAAACTAACCCTAAACAACATATTGAACCAACACTAGATTCACGCCAAACAAGCGCTACACAAACACAATTTATAAACCAACCTTAAACCGATCTGGAATCACTAACCCAACCCACGATACCTTTAACCAACCCTAAGCACACGCCACAGCAGCCCCAGCAACACTTCTAGCTGAACAACCCCTAAAATGCCTAAACTGCTGCAGGTACCGTAGAAGTGGTAGCTGCTAGCTCCAAAAATCTCCGATTCCGGCAGAAATATGAGTTTCTAGCTCCAAAATGCTTGACTTACCATCAGCTCCTAGCTCCAAAATCGCTGCAACTACCGTAGAGAAGTGGTTCCAACCTGTTGCAAATACTGTCGAGATGGCAGCTTCGAGGTTTAACATGTTGCAAATAGCGAGGCAATTGATGCGGCATTGCGGGGGGAAAAAAAATCCCTCCGAAGGGGAAAACAATTTCCTGGCGCAAACCGGGGCCGATTTTAAGTCCCTATTAGATCCTATTAGGTTATATTCCACGATAGCCCTGTTAAACCCCATGATATCTCCATTATCCAACAGATTCCCATTGTATCCCCATTATATCCCATGAAATCCAATTATATCACAATCAATTCCCATCAAATCACTACTATCCAATAGATTTGATCTGATTATATAATATATATATAATCCATTCATTGTATCTCCATGATATTTCCATTATCTGATAGTTTTGTTTTTCTAATAGAGATTTACTGTACTAGTTATATAATAGTTAAGTTTCTTTTTGATGCTTACACCTCATGATATTCTATAAAATGTCCATGATCCAATCAATTTTCTATTATCCAATAGATTTGATCTGATTATCTCCAGTCATCATATCAATAGCTCCTCAAATCTGTTGGACAATAGAAAAATTACAATTTCCATGATATGTCCCATGATAATCCAGTGGATTTTTCTCTCCAAAAAACTGGAAATATCCATGGATTTTATCCATTTCCAGTCACCATTTCCATGATATTTCCATGATAATCCAATTATCAGATATTGATTAGTTATAATCAATATAGATATCAATATATATCAATATAGATTATATATTATAATCAATAGTATCATAGATAATCAATAATAGATTATGGATAATCATAGTATCAATTATATCAATATAGATATCTATATCATAGATTATATATTATTCATAGAATTGGATGATGGGAAAATTTACAGGAAAGCCCTATATTTGATGGTAAAAACCATGGTTTCCTGTAGATTTTCCCTTAAACCAATCCAATGAAGTATAATCAATTGGATCATCGATCCCCATGATATTTCCCTTTGGATCATCAATAGCTCAGCCAGGTCGTGTGGCCGGCCCGGCCTCCGGCCGCTTCGAGCAGCGCGTCGCGGAGCCGGAGAACGCGTCGCCAGGAGCCGCTTCGGGTTTTTTCGGGGAGTTGGTCGTGGCAAAACAGCGAGAAAAATGGGACCAAAATGCTGGGTTCACCAAGAAAAATGGAGAAAAATGCTGGGTTAAGCATGGTTAAAAGCATGGTTAAGCATGCTTAAGCGACAAGAATGAAAAACAATGGTGATTTTAGGCAACAGAAACGACTTGAGCAACAGGAATTGTGGTTTGACCCGCGAAACATGGAGGTTGCACCATGTTGCACCAACAGTAATTGGAATTTAAACACCGTGGGGATATCGACCAATGGGTCTCAAAATCCAAAGATGGGATGAACAAACTCCATTTCAACATCGGGGGTGAAACAATGAAAATGGGTTGATCTCTGTTGATCTATCAAAACCTGGGACTTCACATGACTTACTGTAGCTATCGAAATATGGGGCAAGCAAGTGCTGAATGGTAGGTCCTGCTAGGTGAACATGTGAATGATCAGCCCAATAATGGAGGAATATGAAGAGATTCAAACAAACATATGTTTGTGTTCAGATGGACATGTTCTTACTGGTTGTAAGGAAATAACTGAATATACCCCTGCTGGAAAATCCCCCATTTATGCATTGATTTTCCCTTTCAAACACCATTTCTGTGGGATTTTCATGGATTTTCCATTGCCATGTTGCTCAGGACGACGACGAGGTGTGCCGCTGAAGTGCTCCTTTGAGGACACAGGAGGCACTGGCGCATCGCAACGGCGCCACGGGATCTTCAAGCAACAAACAATGGGATATGATATGATGATCTATGATGGATATCTAGCACCCGGCCGACCCCCCAAGAAAAGTTTAGACAAGTACAATGTTGCTAAAATGCAGTGGAGAATGACTTACGTATTTTGTTTGGTGTTGCTATAAAGGATGAGAACGAGGATTTCCCAGCAAATTCCTCGAGTCAACATCCGATTTGGTGGGTTGCAATTCCCATTGCATCCCATAATTTCCACATCAAACCATGATATTCAGTGGTGAATCCCACTTCTTTATACTTAAACCACCGTTTTCCATCATTTTTGAATAGTCAAGCTCCCATTGTTTGATGGTGATACCACGATGTTTAACCATGTTTCTTCCTTAAGGTAGAAAACCACCAGTTTTGTTGGTTTACCCGCCTTGTCTATCCATTTCTGACCATCAGCCAGGCACCAAAGCATCGCTTGGCACCTCCATGTCTTCCACCGGCAGCCGCGCGCGTAGCACCTCCCGACGTGCGCGTAGCGCATCAAGGGATCCCTCCCGGGCGCGGTCGCCGACGTTGCAGGAGGGGGTCACGGCAGAGGTGGGGGATTACCCTTTGGATATGCCCATATATATATGTATATAATATATCATTATCCCATAAAAATATCCATTGATACACTAATATACACTATACCCTCTGGTAAACTAACACATATAACTATGGAAAATCACCATTTACAATAGGTAAATGAACGATAAATGATCCTTTTCAATAGCTACGTTACATTACCAGAGGGCATCAACAGACGTTAAATCTATAGATGGGTTTGTCTGAAAGGGAATACCGGCAGTTATGGCCATTTTTAATACGGAAAGTGATGATATTGGAATTGGGGGTAGCCGATTTTGAGACTCCATGATTACTAATCCATTGTTGAATTTCTCAAATACTGGGATTACTATGGATTAGCTAGATATCTAAATTGGGGCATGTTTACAATACCCACCATATCTCAGCAATAAGCCCTTATTTGGGAAAACACACATTTACAATGAATGGTTTGGTTGCTATCTTCCCAATATCCACATATAACCATTTGTGAAATCATCGATTACGATTTATGCTGGAATACTGTTTGGTTGACCTGGGTCGCAAAAGCCCCTTTCTACCCTCAGGGATTGAGCTGTGATTTAACACTTCGCTTCGCTATGGAGAATTGCCAAGTTAGTTCGATGATTTAGCATGATTGGATATTGAAGTTGGATAATTATTGAAGTTTTATTGAAACTGATTTTCTACAGCAAACTGTTAAATTGCCAGAGTGAATCATCAAACCTGATGTTTTTTCTCAGCGAACTACGAAGACTTGAAGTCTGGAGGGAGTGTAGAACTAAAATACAATGCTTGTTGGCTCCTTGTTTAATTTTTTGTTTGGGATAGTTGCCGAATTTCCAATCCCTGTGACAGGGATCGCATGATCAAAAAGTACATCAAGTTCAATGGCGGCAAACTGTGAGATTCCCGACCCAAAGGATATCCCATTATTTTTTCATATAAAGCTATCTATTATGGTATTATATGGTATTATCATGGTATATCCCACTAATCCACTGTAGATATCACACTAATCCACTGGGGATGTCCAGGAGAGAACGGCCACCACCATGCAAGCCTTGGAACATGGTATGGAGCCTCCCGGCGCCTCGGATAAGTTCCTTGGCATTCAAAAATCGCTCGGTGAGCTGGGGGATCATGGAAACATTTGGATGGTTCAACAGATATGATTCGTGTATATTAGTGTATCAATGGATATTTTTATGGGATAATGATATATTATACAACAAATACATATGGCTATATATCTAACATCATCTAACTTTAATAGTATGTATTGGTTGTTTGATGCATGTTTAATTTTTATGGGATCATCTCAATTTATAATTCCAATATGTCAATGGAGATTTAATCCCAATAACCAATGATACATATGGGATAGAGATTGTTGAAATCTAATGATATCTATATGTATATGTATATGTATATGTATCTTATATATATACATACATGTATATCTGACAGGATGATGCATCTATAGAGATAGTTAAATTCTTTGTGTTTCCGTATCCATGTGACACGCTTTCCGTGGCGGGAAATTCCTCTGGTGTCCCTGTGATTTGGAATCTTAAGACACTTCCCTCTGGTAATGACTAACATAGCTATTGAAAATCACCATGTTTAATGGGAAAATCCACTATTAATGGTCATTTTCAATAGCTACGTTAAATTACCAGAGGGTAACATATAGCTACTGAAAATGGCCCATTTATTTATAGTTGATTTACCCACTAAAAATGGTGATTTTCCACAGCCACATTAGAAAAAAAACAGAGGGTAGCAATAGTAGACCATCCCCCAAATCATCATTTTATATCATTTGATAGGTGGTATAAACCAGTCCCAGTCATGGGTGGTTTATGACATTGTTTTACCTACATTAACCACTATTAACATCTATTAACCACCATTAACCACTATTAACATCTATTAACCACCATTAACCACTATTAACATCTATTATCCACCATTAACCACTATTAACATCTATTAACCACCATTAGCCACTATTAACCTCTATTATCCACCATTAACCACTATTAACATCTATTATCCACCATTTACCACGATTAACATCTATTATCCACCATTAACCACTATTAATATATATATATATAACCACCATTAACCACTATTAATATATATATATAACCACCATTAACCACTATTAATATATATATATATATAACCATCATTAACCACTATTAATATATATATAACCACCATTAACCACTATTAATATATATATAACCACCATTAACCACTATTAATATATATAACCACCATTAACCACTATTAATATATATATATATAACCACCATTAACCACTATTAATATATATATAACCACCATTAACCACTATTAATATATATAACCACCATTAACCACTATTAATATATATAACCACCATTAACCACTATTAATATATATATATAACCACCATTAACCACTATTAATATATATATATATATATAACCACCATTAACCACTATTAATATATATATATATATAACCACCATTAACCACTATTAATATATATATAACCACCATTAACCACTATTATATATATAACTACCATTAACCACTACTAACCAACAGAAAAATCACCTTACCCAAAAACCCTGTCAGGTGGCGCGTGGCGCAACTCTTCGCTGAGGCGGTGCCCAAAATCCATGCCAAGGTGCTGAAGATCGAACGCCTGGTGACGCCGGACATGGGCCCGGGATGGGCCCAGGGGACCGGCCCGGGGTGAAACATCCATGATTTTTGGGGAAAAATGGTGCTTTCATGGTGTCCGGCTATGTATGGCTATGTATGGCTGAACTGAATTAACAGAAATGCTGAATTCGCCGACAAGAGTTAGGGAGTTTTAGCAGTGAAATTCGGGATGTAAGCAACTAACATGCAGATTGAAGCAACCATAATTAAGATTTTGCCACATAAAGCAACATCCGAACCGACACTAAATCAAAATGACCGACGCCCCAATTTGGATGGACACCGTACTTGTATTGTGGTACAGACAGCTATACCCAAAGCAGGACATGAATGTTAATTAATTGTAAACGGAGTGTGTTTGGGGGGTGCAACTGATCAAGAGTTTGTTTGTTTATGTTTCTTTTGTGTGGGGGAGGGGACTTGTCAAGCCTGATAATATATAATAGAACCAAGTTTTCAAGGATACAAGGTGACCTCAAGCCGGTGTTCCATCCATCCATCCATGGTGGTTTTGCAGGGAATCGAAGATGAACCATGCTGGTTACACAGTAAAACAATTGCATCCTTTCCTCACCTTCCTCTATTTGCAAAGCTATGTCGACTAAAACTTCACAATTTGCTGGTTGTAACTCCCCATTGTGTGTAGGTTTGCCATGGATAGTTCAGGTTTCATTGCAGCCATGGTTCAACGTGCCCAGGAGATGTTCTCGGCGTTCCTGAAGCGAACGGATGGCGGTTTCTTGGTGAAGATTCGAGTGTGCGTTCCTGGTGGGACCCCTATGATAAGGTGAGTTGTTTACTACTACACAAACCCAGGACTACTTGGATTATATACATTTATACACTAGGGAATAGAATAGGGTAAGTTGGTATATAGATTATATATATATATACATAATATAATATACATATATATAGATATATATATATATATAGATATAGATATAGATATATATATATATATAGATATAGATATAGATATATATATATATATATAGATATAGATATATAAAGGTTTGGATCGAGCGACCAACAGCGTGTTGAGGGTGCCCCACGCTAGTTGCACTGTTCCGTGACCTTAGTGGGACCGGTGTGCGGTCGTCCCACGGGCATAGCGGCTGACTTTGGTGCTGCCGTGTGCCTTGCAAGTGCTCTGACGATCCTGTGCAGGTCGTCATCACCTGATCTTTGGAGTCCCAGCTCCCTTAACATCCTGGGTATCTCAGCACGTGCTCTGGCGACACTGTGCAGGTCGCTAACACCTGTTCCTTGGAGTCCCAGCTCCCTAACATTCCTGGGTGGATTGGCTGCCATTAGCTTGGCCCACTCCTGGTGAACTACTTGCCTGTGTTTGACTTGTTCCACGGCTTTGTTTTCACTGACCTGTCTGTTGGGATCATCTCCAAATTTTATGCTTTTGATATTTGTCCTCTTCCTCATCTTTCCGAACGTTGTGATTGACATTTGTGGCAACCATCACTCCTTCCAAGAGAAGACGCGAGCGAAGACTGCGATCTCTGGCCAGGTTGCGTTGGTTTCTTTTCCGAAAAGGCCACCTTCGTCCTTCTGTTCAGGAGCTGAAAGGCATCAAGGACATTTTATCTCGGCATCACTCAATAGATCACCAGTTGCAACGCAAAATCACTGCAACTATGGAGACGTGGAGTATGAAACAGACACCTTGGAAGTGTCGATTTTGCAAAAGAATCAACAAAGCCACAGCATCGTACTGTGGCCAATGCGGAAGACACTGGGCAGAGGCGATCGATGGGAACTACCAGCATGTTCCTCAAAGTCAACGGAGGGTGCAGGAGGAGCAATCCTATGCACACTGGGAAGAGGACGACCCACCGTGGAGCGCACGTTCCTGGGGCAGCGGCAGATGGCCTTCGCAATCTCCCAGAACCAGGTCGCAGACTCCAGCCCAGGCACCGCAGCACAAGAACCGAAGAAAGAACAAAAAAGGCAAAGGGAAGGGCAAGTCGCAGTCGCAGTTCCAAGCTCCGGCATTGCCAGAAGCACCATGGACGTCGAAATCGACTCAGTCCACGACTGCTGCAGCTCCTTCCACCACGCCCGCCGAACAGCAACTTCGTGCATTGGTCACTGCGATGAAGAAGAACGAGTCCAGCCTGCCTGCCGACTTGCAGGCAATGCTCCAAGAGACTCACAAGGCTCAGTCGCAGGACATGACGAAGGTTTTGCATTCAGCTGTCACCAAATTGGGCAAAGCCAAGAAGACCCTTCAGGATGCAAGAGCTTCCAGGATGCAGCTCCACAATGTGTGGAAGACTTATCTGGCGGCCAGTGCAGAGAAATGGCAGGAATTCTGCAAAGACTTCGAAAAGCAGGACAACGATCTTGCACAACAAGTGATGTCAGCGACAGATGCAGTCAAGACAGCACAGGAAGGTCTCGAAGCATCCAAAAGGGAAGCGAAAGAAGTGGAAGATCTCGACAGCGACTCCAAGGACGATATGGCCCTCGAGATCTCAGACGAGGAGTCCCAGGAGGTTCTGGACAGCAAGGGTCAGGCATTGAAAGAAGGCCTCAACCTCATGCTTGCCAACCTGGAGTCCCTCAAAGAGAAGGCCGAACTCGCAGCAGAGGAGAATGCTGCCAAGCGGCCTCGCAAAAGGCCCCCAGATGGCTCTACAGAAGCATCTTTGCGTTCTTTTGGTGTGCCCGGTCAATAGACCGACAGGAGATTGGCTATGGGCATTTTCCGCTTGGAGGCACAGCTCCATGCGTCATGAAGTGGCTGCACCCAGTGGCCAAAAAACGACATTTTGTCTCTGAGTGGCAAGCTTCCATTGATGCGCTAGATGAGGCCTTCACTTTGGGTTTTGCTGAAGTGCCTCGACGTGTTCCCATGCCATCTATGGACACTACCACAAATTCGAAAAGTCTGAGGACTTGCAGTTTTGCTGACATTGTTGAAGTTGCGTTTGGCCTGGAGGATGAGTTTCAAACCTTCTTCACATCAATCCCACATGAATCATTACGAAATTGGAAGGAAAAGCCTTGGAAACTTCGACCAACAGCACGACAGTCCAGAGCACGACGATCACTACGTGGTCCTCGTCCAGTCCTTGCAGATCATGAACCGGATGGTTTTTCATCTTCGGGACGTTCGATCTCGGACAAACCAGTTGCCCCAATGGCTGCCTGGCGTAGATTTGAGGATGAAGTCGAGGCGCCCAGCTTCACTAGGCTTTTTCATGATGAAGACCCAATTCAGAGACACATCAATGATCCCACGTTTTTGCCTTCCTGGTGGAATCAATTGAGATCCATACATGAACGACTTGGACATGTTGAGAGCCTCGAAGAGGGCAAGATTATCTACGTTTGTTCATGGTATCTCCATGGCCACACCCGCCAACGCAGCCCAGTCAGTCGCATTTTGCGCTTGGGTCCAGACTGGAATGAATGGCTTGAGCTCATCAAGGAAGTATGGCAAGATCAACTCCTACGTGAGCAACCAGTTGACATTGGGTTGGTTATGCCTCATCCACCTTCGACAGTTTTCCAGGGCCACGTTGCACATCTGATCCTTAGCCAAGAAGTTGATTCGGAGACTGCTTCAGTGGGCATTGTATCAGCGTACTTTCGTCACTCCAGCAGGGATGCGATCGTACAGCAAGCACATGTTTTGCCGCTGGTCATCAATAGGATGATTGCCATTGATTTGACCTCTACTTGGACGCATTGCGCCATCCGGCAATGTCATGTTCGCATTGGAGATCTTTCGCTGAGAGACGAGGGACACGAAATTCCCACACCCTGGTGCACGTCAATCGTGACTGAAATCTTCCCAGTAGAAGATGACCTCGATGATTACAGCTCATTCATGGCCGCTGGGGCGAGATCACGCACCCAGACTTCACCACTGCCAGTCATGGATAGAGCAGAAGCAGTTCAGCAGGAAGGCGACATTGATGAAGAAGAGCCTAGCTCTAGCGACAGTGAGCCTGACCTGGCCTGGTGCCAAGCCGCTGTCTTTTCAGTACATGGCCAACCACAAGAGGGCTCTGTGAACATTGTCCACGATGTGAATGGGCCACTGACTCGCCACAATGTTGCTCGACTGGCAGGGTTCCCTCGCGATGATTTGCAGACAGTCCATCCTGTCCATGTTCTACCGCAAGATCTTGCAGAAAGAGGACTTCGTGCGTTTTTGGCACAACATCGGAACGATCTTCCTGCTCATTCTAGATTGGCGTTTGTCCTTGTTGATGTTGAATTTCATCCTGCAGGGCCTTGCCGCATCTATGACAGGGTTCGATGTCCCTTGTATGTTCCGACTGTCCTCTCCAGGCATCAAATTTTGCGAGCATTGGATGTTTTTCTGTATGCGCGATTTGTTGGTGACACCTGTTTGGTTTGGCACAACAACGAATTGATCCACCAAGACCGAAGACTCTATGCGAGAATCTATCATGGTGATTATATCAGAATCGCTCTGCCTCCACCGCCAGAGCCATTGCAAAACATTCCTACACGTTGCATTGCCAGGCTTCTTCAGATGGGTATTGACACGCAAGATCTAGCTGCATTTTACTGGATTTCTGACGTTGACAATGACCTTGAATCCATGCCCACGCACCATGCCGTGATAGAGGATGTTCAGTCTTCTGAAGAGATGTCACCCCGCTCCAGTGGTGAGGCAAGCAGTCTTCTGCAAATGACTGTAAGGCTCCAGAATCGAGGACGAGTCATTGCACAGCACGAGAGTGAAGATTTTGCTGCGCTCAGGGAGCGGTACTGTGCTCAGCACGACCCCAACGTCCAAGGGCCTGTGGCTCTACAACCCCAAGCGCAGCTCCCAGATTTTGAAGCTGCTCTGCTGCCACATTGGAGAGCCCACGCCATTGACGGACCAGGGGGAATGGAGAGAGTTGCCACAGTGGTATCTTGGTACAATGACCATCATAGAAATCCACTTTGCGCACAACCAAGAGTTGTACAACTCTTTGAGGACCCGCTTGAATGGAGAGCTCTCCTCACCAGGGCTTGGATCGATCTTATTGATCAGGAGATTGATGTCCACTTCTTTGTGGTGCACCCAAGACCGCTGTATGGAGCAGTTGAACTTGCGGCGCACGTGATCCTGGTCCAACGCCCTTTGGCTGATTTCAAGTCCGTCCACGTTGCTGTTCTTGATGATGCGGTTCAGTCTGGATATCCCAGACAATGGGCGTTAATCATGCCCAACCAACTTTTGCTCAATATGGGCCTGGACATCATGGGTTATGCTGCACTTTGCCATGTCTCCTCGCCGGCCGCAGTTTGTAGCCTTTGGCATGGTGACCGAGAACTGGTGAATGATGAACCTTTTGCAATTGCACATGGTATGTCACTGTCCCTCTTTGTTCAGCGCCAACCATTGCAGCTGATGAGTGGCCTCACAGAGGGCTTGAACCTGCTCCAGACGGGCGTCATCCGCCGCAAAATTCAATTGGAACAGCTTGTGCACTATGAGGAGCCTGCTTCCTGCAAAGTCATCAGAGTTGTAGCGGGTGTTCACTACATGCAATTGCCGACCTTTATTGAGCTTCCCTTTGGATCTGACCCCAAGGATGTTGAGAGCGAGCTGCGACATTGGGGCCATGACTGCTCATGTGTGCTCTTCACGGACTACGACGTGGCAGTCTGTTATCCTAGAGCGATACCCAAGGGGTCTAGGCCTGCAATTCATTTGTATTTACAAATCGTGACAGAGTCTCAAGTTGACTTCATTGTGGATCGGAAGGTTTTAGCAGACACCACTCTGGCGCATATGCGATTTCTCTATGAGCATGGACACTGGAGAGCATGTATCCACAGCGTCATAGCTGATGAAGAATCTCCTGCAAAACTTTTCCGCTTCTACGACAACGAAGTTGCTGAAGCTCCTGCACATGGTGAAAGAAGCCCGCTCCCATGGCCTGACAGACTGCCCATGCCTGATGTGTTACGCCCAGCCTTTGACTCTTCCAGGGTCATCAGCTGCAGCACTGAGTGTCGTGTGGAGCTGGGACTGAAGGCCGAAGACATTGAGCAGTTTTTCCAATCAGCACAAGATATTCTTTGTACCACATTGGAGGGCATTGAGCTTCCACCACACATTGCTCAAGCACTGGCCCGTTGCCAGCCGCTTGACAGGATCGATAGACTTCTTATTTATTGCGATGGAAGCTCTCTCCCAGAGAAGCGACGATGCCAGCCTGCCCGTGCGGACGAGCAGGGGAAAGGCGACACATGGGCTTTCTTGGTGCTTGCGGAAGAATACACCGACTCCGATCACCCAAAGCTCAATTTTGTTGGATGGACAGCTCAACCTGTCCTGTTCCAGGAGGGAGCACGCCATCACATTGGTTCGGCTAGCATTGGGAGTGAGACGAGCGAGAGGGAGGCCCTTTTCTGGTCCTCTTTGTGGAGGCTCAGAATCACAACCTGCCAACGACATTCTGCACAGACTGCATTGCCGCTGAACGTCAAGGGGCTGGAACCAATGGAGCTAAAGATCCCTCGCTGCCTTTTCGATTGCTTCGTGCCAATTTTCAAGCTCTTGAGTCGATCATCAGCGACCAATTCCTCTCGATGTCTCACGTCAAGGGGCATAGCGGTGACGTTTGGAACGATCTCGCTGATCACTTGGCAAAGCAAGAGAGGCTTAAAAGTTTTTATCTTCCGCGACAGAAATTGGACATGGGCAAGTGGCACAAATCACTGCCGTTTTTCTGGTGGGTGCTGGCAAAGGACTGCAGTCTTCCTCCTTTTCATGATGGCTTCTTTGATGTGAGTCCACCTGCATTGCCGCCTGCTCAGCCACCAGAGCTTCCTCCGTGTGTTGAGGATTACAAGGATGTCCACTTCCAGTTGAGTTTTGGCTCTTGCAATGTGGCCTCTCTTTACACTGGTGAACACGGAAATGCGGGCAAGGTTCAGCTCCTCAGAACCCAAATGACAGAGTTTCAATTCAACTTCATGGGATTGCAGGAAACCCGTTGCCCACAGATCTGTAGCTTTGTTGACAATGTTCCCAGACTGGGAGCCGGGGCCTGCAAAGGCCATTGGGGCGTGGAGCTGTGGCTGAACCTCAAGCAGCCTATAGCTCATGTGGACAAGACTCCGCTTTTCCTGACCCAGCAGGATGTCATTGTTGTGCATCAAGAGCCTAGGATCCTTGTTGTCAAGGTTGACCACGCGATATGGAAAGCTTGCCTGGTTGTAGCACACGCGCCACAGAGCGGACAAGCTCTTGAAGAGCGGTGCAAATGGTGGGAGCATTTTACGACCACCCTACATCGCTTCGATGCAGGGAGCCCGATCTATGTCATGTTGGATGCCAATGCGGCCCCTGGACAAGCTGACAACAAAGCAGTTGGACTCCAGGGCTTTGCAGAAACAAAGAATACGCCACTTTTGCGACAGTTCCTTGCCGAGTTTGATCTTTGTTTGCCAGCGACTTTTGCTTGTCATCAAGGTCCTCGTGACACGTGGATCTCTCCGCAAGGTGATAGTGCCCACTGCATTGACTTTGTGTGCGTGCCAAGTTGCCAAGTTCAGTCGTGTTCGTTGTCACGGACAGTTGAGGAGTTTGAGCTCATGAATGGTGATTTCGATCACAAATTAGTGGCCCTTCAACTAGACTGGCACGCCACCCACCTATGGCCGAGACAAGGCAGCACCAAGGTGAAACACCATGGCAAGACCAATTTCAACCGACAAAGTATTTCCAGACAGAATGTAGCCAAGACCATTGCCAAAATCCCAGTGCCAGAATGGTCGACTGACATTGACACTCATTTTCAGCACTACAATCAAGATCTTCTAGCCAGTTTGTCTCAATGCTGTCCTCGACCTACAAGGGGTCCAAAGAAGACGTTTTTTACATCCGAACTTTGGACATTGAGGACCAAGAGAGTGACAGCTAAGAAGCAACTCAGTGCTGTGCGTCAACGTCATCGATCTGAATTTCTGCTCTTCATTTTCAAGGCTTGGACACTATCCAGTGAATCTGAAGATCATGGGGGCACTGCAATTTTTTTCAACTATACAACAACTCTCCTTTGCTGGAAACTCAAGCTTCATGCAAGACTCCATGCGCATGCGAAAGCCCTGCGTGCTCAGCTGCGCCAGACAAGAAGCCGTGCTCTTGCGGAAGCGCTCAAGCTTCTGCCTGTTCATGCGCCGGCCAATGAAATTCTACAGACTGTCAAGGCACACATTGGGCCCACCAACCTGAAGCACCTCAAGCGCAAGACTTTGCCCATGCTACAGGATGAAGAAGGGCAGCCTTGTGAGACACCGGCCCAATTGTTGGGGCGTTGGATTCAGTTTTTTGGCGACATGGAAGGAGGTTCCCGCATGGGAACACAAGAACAATGGAATACCTGGAGAGAGAACTTGGAGCGGTTTAGGCAAACTCAACTTCAGCTCTCCACGGATGATTTGCCTACACTCACTGACCTTGAGATTGCCTTCCGGCGGGTGCCTAAACACAAAGCCAGTGGGCTGGACAAGGTGCCTTCAGACCTTTGCGGATGTTGTCCCAGAGAGCTTGCGCGACAGAACTATGGAGCCTTGTTGAAGCTGGTTTTGCATGGGCAGGAGTTCTTGGGCCACAAGGGTGGCCTTCTCACACCGGCTCACAAAGGCAAGGGTGCGCTCACAGACCCCAAGGCGTACCGGAGTCTGCTTGTGAGCTCGCACATTGGGAAGACTCTTCACCGCACTGTGCGGCAAACGCAAGCGCACTTGCTGGAAGCCTTCATGACTCGTTCACAGCTAGGCGGCAAGCGCAAGGTGCCTGTGACTCTGGGCCTGCATGAGGCCAGAGCCTACCTGCGTGCAGCGGCACTTCAGCAACAGTCAGCTGCGCTATTGATGGTGGACCTCGTGGAAGCATTCTATAGGGTATTGCGACCGCTTGCCCTGGGCTCTTCTTTCACAGATGCTGAAATAGCGCAACTCGCCCAAAGACTTCAGCTACATCCTGACGTGATGCACCAGCTCCAACAGCATCTCACTGAAGAATCTGCAGTGGCAGCTGCGGGTATGACACCCCAGGCACAGCGACTCTTGTGTGCGATTCACTCGGACACGTTCTTCAAGATGCCTGGTCAGCGTGATGTTTGCCGCACAACGATTGGCTCCAGACCGGGTGACTCGTTTGCGGATGTGGTGTTCACCTTTCTGCTCTCTCGTGTTCTTCATTGTTTCCGTGAGAAGCTTCAGCAACATGATCTCTTGGAGCATATTGGCGTTGACACTGAATTTGACCCCTTTGAGACAAATGTGCGTGCAACACATCCACAGACTGTCTATTCCGGCCCTGTATGGATGGATGACCTGTGTGTGGCGATGCAAGCTTCCACCGCAGTTGGTGCCATTACGAAAGCTGGTGTGGCCTCTTCGCTTTTGCTTGACACCCTCATCGAGCACGCCATGTCTCCCAACCTTTCCAAAGGGAAGACAGAACTTTTGGTGTCGCTACGGGGCCGCGGAGTACGCAGAGTCAAGGCTGAGCACTTCGGTCCCAACAGTCCTGGCACGTTGCCGGTCATTGGAGAGTCGCAGACTTTCCATATCACCATTGTTGGAGAATATGCTCATCTGGGAGGGCTCCTCCACCATCGTAGCGATCATCGCAAAGAGATGAGGCGCCGTGTGGCCCTGGCGCACCAAGCTTTCAATACCAACCGCCGCCACATTTTCCAGAACAAGGACGTGGAGCTCAGCAAGCGAGTTCAGCTATTTGAGTCCCTAGTGCTGAGCCGCTTACTTTATGGCAGTGAGTCGTGGTTCTTGCCCGATTGGCGCTCGAAGAATTTTCTGCACGCAGCAGTCATCAAGCTTTATCGCCGCTTGCTTCGTCTTCCACCTGACGCAGCGTGGCTTGATGATGAGATTTGTGTGGAACTCGAGCTGCCTACGCCGACCGAGCTGCTCCGGAGGACTCGGCTGCGATACCTCTGCACCCTACACCAATGTGAACACACGGTTTCATGGCGCTTGCTGCACTCAGATTTGGACTGGTGCAATTTGGTGAAGGATGACCTCAAGTGGCTATGGAAGCAGTTGTGGCAGAGTTCAGCGTTGCCGGATCCTGAGACCAACCTGGAGACGTGGCGATATCTATGGAAATTTCATCCGAACTGCTGGAAGGGCCTTGTGCGCAGAGCTTTCTTGCACTCAGCCCTTCAGAGGAAGAATGACGTCCTGGTCCGGAAGCACCATGCTGCCTTTATTGCCGTCATTGAGAATGAGCAAGTCATTGAGAAGAGCAACAAGCCTGAAGCGCAGCCTCTCTTTGGTGCTGCACAATCCTGCTTTGCTTGTTTGAGTTGTCGCCGTACTTTTCGCAGCAAAGCTGGTGAGGCAGCCCACATGTTTAGACGCCATGGTATGGTTTCTTCCCTGCGGTGGCTCTTTGACACTACAGCTTGCCCATCTTGTCTGCGCGAGTACCACACCTTCGGACGTCTCAAAGCACATTTGTATGCCAATGAGAATTGCCGCAGATGTTTGCAAAACAGACCTGCCCTGATAGCCCCGGAGGCTGGTGTGGGATCTACTGAGAACAACCTCATGGAGCATCGCTTGAATGGTCTTCTTCCTCCGCTGCAAGGACAGGGACCTTTCCCTGCCCCATGCCTGAGGCGGGAAGTGGAGGACTTTGACATCGAGCTCTACGCAGCGATCGCTGAGTGCTTGCTTCAACATGACGTGCCAAGACATCGAACTGAACTTCAGCAGCAGTTGGCTCGACACACTATTTCATGGACTATGTGCGAGCGCACGGTAGCGGCGTTTGTTGCAAATGCGAGCTTGCAGGATGCACAGGCGTTTGGCTATGAGGATGTGCAGAGCTTCCAGGTTGTCATGACCGAAATGATGGATCCATCGCAATGGGAGTTCATGCGACAGCAGTGGCCTGACCCTACCTTGCCCACTAGAGAGCAACTGACGCAGGCGCTGGACGAGGCTGAGCTTTGCGCGATGGAAGCAAAGCCTCGTGCTTTTGGTGCGCATCGCTTGGTCTTGCACGCTTTTTCTGGTCGCAGACGTCCGGGTGACTTCCAGGAATTTCTGGACGGCATTTTGGAGGCTCATGAAGGAGTTGTTGTACATGTGATTTCCGTTGATATCATCCTCAGCGCTGCTTGGGGCGATGTCACAGATCCGACGTGTCAGCGCTTTTGGTACCACGGAGTGCGCTCCAAGTATGTCATTGGCTACTTGGCAGGCCCGCCTTGCGAGACTTGGAGTCAAGCGAGAGCTGTGGCGACTGACGAGCGTTCTGAGGAAACACATTGGCAGGGGCCGAGAGTTCTTCGCACTTTGCAAGATCTTTGGGGCAAACCGTGCCTGGCCATTCGTGAGATGCGTCAGATCCTCATAGGTAACCAGCTGCTTCTGTTCTCCTTCCACATGATGCTGCTTCTCTATGTCACTGGAGGCTGCGGCGCGCTTGAGCATCCAGCGCCCCCAAAGGACGAAGAAAAAGCGTCCATTTGGAGGACATCAATAGCACAGTTTCTTTGTAGCCTGCGGGGTGTAAGACGTATTGATTTTGCGCAGGCTTATTGGGAGCGAAGTCTCCGAAGCCTACATCAATTTTGTCCCTGAACCTTCCAGATCTTGTGGATCAAATCTGGCGAGGCAGGGTGTGTGACGAGCTGCCGCAAAACTCTTCCATTGGAAAGGATTCGCAAGGTAGGTGGAAGACCTCAGTGCTGAAGGAATACCCCCCAGCGCTTTGTAAAGCCCTTGCTGAGAGTTTTGCAGCGGCAGTCACGAGTGTAGAAGCTGACCCTGGCATTAGCATTTGCACAGAATTCTGGTCACGATGTCAGGACATGCATGTCACTGACTTTGGACATTTCATTGGACCAGACTTTGCTGGTTAGGGCTCAGCGGAATTTATTGCACAGGCCGCGACAGCTTGTCACATTGTGCCTTGGAGAAAAAAAATAGATATATATATATTAGAGCCTCCTAACTATAAGATTACTGGTGGATGTACCTACAGTTGACTTTGTGAACCAACTAAAACTGGTGAGGGCCATCATGTGGTTTGATGAAATCATGGTCTTGTTGGTTGAGGCCATTGGTTTGGTCCCCTACATCTGTCAATTTCCATACCGCCGACTGGCAAAGCCTCGTAGAGATCCCGGCAAGTTTTTGACCCAGGAGAGAACGCCTGCAACTGCGGCATTGCCTTCTATGTTCCACAGGCAGGGAGACAGGCTAGACGGTAGGATGCGATTTCCCACCTAATTTCTGCATAAACTTTGAATACGAAATTAAAATAACTGTTCTTTGAAGGTTCGTTTTGTCATGCTGCGGAGATATCAATGGTCCACCAGCCCATCTGGAACCGCATCTAGGATTGGCCATGAACAGCGACGAAGCACACATCTGAGCACCAAAAGCACATTGCAACAAGTGAAACTTTCATTACAACGTTCATTGCACATGGCCTTTGCTGTCTTGCAGTTTATTTCAGCTCTGAGACTTAAAATGTCCACTGGTATTGTCCACTGGTCGGTCATCTGACATAGCCAGCTCCGGCCCAAAGCCTTTTTTTGTCACTGGAGTTCCTTCAAGTTTGACTATGATACCTCGAAGGGAATGTGTTGTTTTGTCTGGACTCTGGCAGTTAGTCGCTTGCACATGCTTGCACATGTCAATTAAATGTTGGCCCAAAAGCTGTTGTTGGATGTTGTTGGTATAATTGTTTCTTGCTTGGGAACAAAGAAGAAAAACACGGACACAAGGCTACAACAGTTGGCACACCTTATGGGGAGTTAAGATTGGTCTCTTTTACCCAACTTACTCGTTGAAATTTCATAGAATAGAGGTTGCCGTTGTTTGGTGCTGAGGTGCCAATGTTTTCTTGGTGAACTGCTTGTTCACCCTAAGTCACGCAGCATTCCATTTAACCCACAAGCTCCCATTTTTTCGAAATCTAAACCATGCCATTAATATCCCGAACAGATCTCCCATTCTGATGAAAATATCCTATGAAATCTTATGAACATCCCAGGAGATATCCCATCTCCCACTACACCCGGAACCCCTCCAGCCCTGGGCATAGGAAGAGGAGGTGCACCTCCTTAGCACCGGCCGCGCTGGAAACCCCAAGCGCACGGCGCGGCTCGTGGGCCCCGACGCGGCGGTGGTGCTGAAGCCGATGATGGATGCCATGCGGCCGGAAGCTGGGAAGGCAATGGAGACTCAGGATGGTGAACATATATGAACATGTACTATGTCCTATGTAATCAAATAAATATATAATATGATATAATATAATATAATATAATAATAGAATAGAATAGAATATCATATCATATAACATAATATAATATAATATAATAGAATATAATAGAATAGAATAGAATATGATATATTAGAATATGATATAATATAATAGAATATAATATAATATAATATAATAATATATATATATATATGTATATGTATATGTTATATACACATGTGTATATTATATGATGTAATCATATACCGTACTGTTTGATCTGTTTGAAACCAGTTCGGTCTCTTGATCTATACCGAAACCATTGCTGATTGTTCTTGGCCACTTGATTACGATTGGCCTGTCTGGAGTTTCAGCACTTTGCCAAGCATTTGCCCAATGCGAAATCAACTCGCAGGATATGACTATGACCACCAAGAGTGTGGGGTGAAATGAGCCATGATGGTGAAATAGCCAAGAAAAATCTTGAAAAAAAATGAATATCAAATTGTTGCATCATTTTCCACTGGATTCATATCTTACATCCGCAAAAAAAATATCGAGTGTTGGAAGTGTTGGAACCCGAAAAACAGTGTAGCTCAGGAGGAGTCGCCTCAAGCTGTGAGCCTGGTGGTGGCACCTTGGCCACAATAGATTTGCTCCGTAGAGGAGCTCCAACACCAGAAGTGCTAGGGATGTCCAGTTTCTCACTGACCATAAGTTAACACGCCATTTTCACCGATTCATCTCCACATGTTTGACATGTGTATACTTATTACCCTACCTAGGCATGGTTTTCAAACATGGCTATGGATGGCTATGGTATATAGATATATTCATTGGTAAAATCTCATGTTTGATGGTGAAACCACAATTTTCCACAAGTGTTCATTGTTCAAATCCTACATGTTTCAGTGGTAAAACCACATGTTTCAATATGTTTCATCCTTAAATCCTGCCAAAAGCATACCCATCATTTTTGATGCCAGCTTTCATCCCCAACTTCTGGCTAGTTGACCCCTCCATGGCTCACCTCTCCCAGGTCTTCTGTAGCCCGCAGCTGGCACAGCGGCACCTGGGCTGTCGCGACGGCGGAGATCGGCCCGTCACTGAAACCGGTGCCTTCCACGTGGGTGGCGCGGCAGTCGCGGGGGCTTCAGGAATGTTGGTAGTAAATGTGGGGAAGTCTAGATGACAATATGCGGGTTATAACCAAGTCATGGGGGTACCCAAGCTCGCTGGATGGTTTGTTTCATGGAAAATCCTAATCTAAAACGGATGGTTTTTTTTGGGGTACCCCTATTTTAGGAAACCTCCATGTGATTATGTAGTTAAATAAGTTAAATACTCATCCCATCGCCCATTCATATTCAACACCTTTCTATGGTCCCTTAGATCAGTGTAAATCTCCTACATCCAGAATGGTTTCGTTTGGGGTGTTTAATATCAGGGGGAAGGGATTAATTGGTTTGAAATTATTTGGTAAACTCGACGCCACGAACCTACCACTTGGGGATGGTTGGAATTTAACCCAATTACGGGCAATATGACTGTATGCATGAACCTACCTGGAGATGGTTGAAATCCCAGCTATTTGTGGTTTTTTTTGCATTAGGGATTGTTTATTGGGTTTATCACTATGAGAATTGGCCAGAAATAACCATGGTCGTTTCTAAAGAGAACCAATTGCAGGGATTCTTTACTATCATATAGGTAAACAACCACATTGTCTGGTTGTTTGGGGTCCCTGTTAGATGTTATAATTCTGATCAGTTGATTTACAGCGACAAAAAAAATAACTGAAATATCAAATTTCATACAAATCTTCAAGATATCGGGAGGATTAGCTCAAAATCTGTAGCTGCTTTGGAAACTTGGTATTCGAGCACCTTTTGTTTAAGTGTGACATAGGAGGCTTATTGGACTGTTTTATCCCCGACCAAGTATATTGGGGTTATTAGCTGGATAAAATGTTTGATTGGTATTGGCTGTCCAAAATGGACCCTAGAACATCCTAGAACCATTCAGAAAACCTGGAAGACACGCTCATTATCCAACCAGAAAAGTGCATACACATGTGCGGGAACTACTACACAAACAACAACAATAGGTGGACATAATCTCAAGAATGAACAGGGGTGAGGAAGACGAGTTGTGTTTTTTAGATATTAAAATATTTATTAGTGTTTGATTGACCAAGTTAACTAAGTTGAGGTCTTGATTTCTCTTCTAAGGTGATGTCGATCAGCTGCTGCCTGCCTATGTGGTCCACATCCAGCTCTATGGCATCTCAACTGGACGGTTTTTTGCGAACGACGTTCGCGCAATACTGATTAGAGGTTTGGAACATTGGTTTAGTATGGGGTAATGATGGTTAATGATGGTTAATAATGGTTAATAATGGTTAATGATGGTTAATTGGTTTCCTATGTTCCTATGTTCCAATATTTGGAAAAATATCGATGATCAGTGGGGATGGTTATTCCCAATATATGGTTTGGAACTTGGAACATTTTTTTCCCATATATTGGGAATAATCATCCCCACTGACGAACTCATATTTTTCAGAGCGGTAGGTATACCACCAACCAGAATATGATGGGTTATAACAGAATATTTCAATGGAACATGGTACTGCATAATGGAATGTAGCGGGATATAGCAGGATATCATGGCATATACGCAAGAATTCTGGGGGAACCAACTGAATAGTTTGGTGCCTTTTCTTGTAATTTGATGGTGATATTTAAGCCTAACCAGTTTAGCTACAAAAAAAGTAGAGTATATATAAATTAGCAATGTATATGCTTATGAGATTTTCCGGCGCAAAATGATCGGCAACTTTATTGACCAACTTGACTATGAATTATGTTTCAGATTTGGGGAACCCAAAACGGCGGACATGTCTGATCTGGGAACTATACTGTGACCATTTGCCCAGAATGGTTGGTGACAATGGGCGAGTTGTCCATTGTTCCATGGATAAATACACATGTCGGTAGGGATTTACTTTTGAAGAGATATGTATTTAAGTATATATATAGTTGATTTGAACCTCCAAAACAATGCTCTTGGGAGTTCTTGGTACATGTATATACTGTGTATATATACATAAAGCAATCAATATCAACTTGATTTAGTTCTACTGATACAAACATAGAGTATGTGGCAGCCAGATTCAAAAAACGGAGCCATGCTGCAAGATCCGGCCAAGGTGGCAGTGAAAACGATGAGGGTCGAATGGGACTCTTAGCTCAATCTTAGATTTCCAGATCTCCATGGTGCCAAAGATGTCAAAAAAGTCCTCTCTCAAACCATGGGTTCTTGGCGATGTTTAGTATTAGGGTGATGGGATATATGGGATTATTCTTTTTGTAAATGTAAACAATGGCTGATTTTCCATTGCCATGTTCGAAATCATATAGAAAGTAGGTGTATAATCGAATGTTGATCCAGAAGTGGTGATTGTTCAGGAAATTTAACACCAACCTCCGGGCTGACTGCCCAGAGATGTGCTGAACAAATTGTAGCCCTCCACTGGTCGATCATCAGTGAAACACTATGAATGAGCATGGGCAACGGGGGTATTCTATCCATTTCTATCCCTGTTTTCAGGTCCAAACTGATTTGGTGCAACATACAAACCTGTTGCATGGGTGCAGGGTCCCTAGGTGTACATCGGAAAACCATAAAGTCGATCCAATGTTTTCCAATGATCTCAAGAGTCTGAATGCGTTTTCTGGATGTCTGGGTAAACCGGTACCCTCTGGTAATTTGTTACATAGCTATTGAAAATACCCTCATTATAGTGAGTTTTCCCATTAAAAATGGTGATTTTCCATGGTTTTTTGTAGGTTTACCAGAGGGTAAACCTCCCTTGGGTAGTGTAAACTACCCATGAAATACTGACCGGGCTCAGGAAGTCCATCTCCGGAGCGCGCGCGCTCCATGTCGCGGCAGCGAAAGGCCTGGCACGACCGTCGCTCCAGCGGGGCAGGGGATTCAACGGGGCGGGGGGGATTTGGCCGGGCCAACAAGGTAAACAGCAAGCGTTCTATGACTTATTCTAGGGGTATATGGAATATTATGGAATAGCAGGGGTATATGGAATATTATGGAATATTATGGAATATGGGAAGTAACACAAACCAACTATGAGACCGTTGTTTTGGTCCAGAAACAGTGCATTTACGGCGATGTTTGGCAATTTGTATCGGGAAAATGACGGATTCAAAGCACAGAAATTTGGGCCACTCCGCTGCCGGGTTGTCTGAAAATTGGACACCCCAAGATCCCATGAGCGGCCATGCTACTTGATGGTAAGTCTTCGTTTTTCAGACAAACCCGTGCTATGGGTCAACTTTGGATGGGTAATTTGTTGCTTTATGTTGCTTTGATATATGTTGATGTACAATGATATGATATAATATAATATAATATAATATGATGCAGTACAATATTATATAATATAATATAATATATATATACATATTTTTTATCAAAAATTATAGCAACATATAATGTATACATATATCAGTTGTTGGAGGCTATCCATTATAAAATTTGTTGATACAGGCGCTCTCAGACTGGCCCCGCTGCCAGGTGAGTTTGACGAACCCATTGATCCAGGTGCGGTCATGTCATGTTCTCACGCACATGTTTGCATGTATATATACATATATAATCATATATATCTGGTTGGTGGTTTGGAACATTTTTTATTTTCCATAATATATGGGATAATCCTTCCCATTTACTAATATTTTTCAAGATGGTTAGAACCACCAACCAGATATATAATAAGTATACGTATATATACCCTATGTACAATATATCTCATATATATATATATATACATGTGTAAATCCACCAGTCACGGTCACCATTCAGCGAACTTCAGGAGACCCTTCTTCGGCTCCCAAGCCTTAGGGAAGACTCCGCAGGAGCGGCTGGGGAATGGGTCCGATTGCTTGGAACTGGTCGGTGCTTAACAAATGGGCTGTCCCCAACAATACCAATGGTTGATAATGGTCAATAAGGGTTCATAGATGTTTATACAGGTTCATGATGGTTAATCTGTATGGTTCATAGTGTTTGATAAATTGAATGTTTATCATTTTTCATAAAGATTGATAATGGTTAACAACGGTTTTTCACGTTTACGACATGGTTACTAACCCTGATTAAGTTCATAACTTCCCAACTCCTGGATTTTCCCAAATAGAACTTGCCACACAACACGATAACCACATAGTATTGAACATCCCCCCAAGAGACTTCTGCCAAGTGTAGGTACTGATCATGCGGAGGAATTTTGTATTAGGATCAGTAAAGGTGATCAGCAGCAAGGTTCAAAAATGGGAATGTCAAACTAGAAAATGCAGTTATTTTAAGAACGGTTAAGAAATGTGCACGATTCAAATTACAAGGCCTTAGAATCCGCATATGTTTGTCATTTGTAATGGTATCCAGACCGAGCAAGGACATTCACCAACAAAATACGCAACCAGCCATTGGGATAAGACTCACGAAGCCTCCATGCTCAGCTGACCAGTAAACCTTGCTTTGGTAGCGCATATAGTGACGGACACCCAGTTAGAACCTATTTTGGAAAAAAAAAAAACGGACTTCGTACATCTGGCCGGGTTCTTACTCCGAGAGTTAGAAGCTTTAAAATTAGTCGCAGTTAGAACCCCACATTTCATATACCACATATGCTCCTGCCCTTGTACACAC
>Ga0126342_10002878_pt1:15000-27640 | contig 27640 bp, 23 predicted proteins | sample Cyp1metagenome_FD_92528 | JGI IMG/M metagenome (GOLD analysis project Ga0126342, IMG submission 92528) | Coral microbial communities from Lord Howe Island, Old Settlement Bay, Australia - Cyphastrea 1 metagenome | ecosystem: Host-associated > Invertebrates > Cnidaria > Coral ... | reverse complement strand
TTTGAAATCATCCTCATGTTTGGGTGTCGAACCAATGCCCACATATCATCACCTCCATGCTCTCCAGCTAGCAATATCTAGCACACCTACGAACTAATGAGAGGCAGCTATGCTGATGTCCTCAGCCACTTTAGGGGCAGCAGTATCAAGTGTCACAAGAGCAAAACATTTAAAGACAAGACCATGAATAGGACCGCAAGAGGGGTAAGAAACTGACCCCTGGACATCGTTGGACCCTCCTGGACCCTGTGGGATCGTCGGGTGGATTTCCTGAGGGTCCCAAACTCTCGTCATGAGGGTCCAGGGTCAGAACCCTCGTGGGGATGGTCAGAACCCTCGTAGGGAGGTACCCAGGAGCCTTTGGGATGTGTTTATTGGTTAATTCATATGGTTGCTATAACCACAGCCCCAACAAGCAAAAAAAAAAAACGGTTGCACAACAACCGGCGCGCGAATATCTGGACCTCCCGAGCGATGCGCATGAAGGCACGGTCTCGGATCATCTGGGCCTGCAGTGATGGTGGCCAGCAAAATAGCTGGTTGGTGGTTAATGTACTGTTAATAATGGTTAATATATGGTTATTATACTGGTTAATGATGGTTATTATACTGGTTAATATACTGTTGATAAAAGTTAATGGTTAATATTAATGGTTATTTTATATGGTTGATGATGGTTTTTCTTAAATCTCAACGATAGTGAGATGCACTAAACATCAAGTATAAAACTATAGTAAGTTTATGATAGAAAAATGCTAGGGAACCAAAAAAAACACAACCATCAACTATGGTGAGATTATCAGAACTAACCATCAACTAACCATCAACTAACCACCAAAATCAAATATTAAGTCAAAACCCTGGGACCCAAACAGTACCCCCAAATAGCTCTTTATGGATGGTTATTCACCAACATATGGGGAATATGTAATAGATTTTGACCCATCCCCATATAGCATCAAACCACATCAACAATTGTAACTATTGTTCTGGTGCGTTTAATCATATGAGCCTTTGACATGTGATGTGCATCTGGAAGGGCACCCATTTTGCATTGTTTTCGCACGCCACACCAATGTTTGAGCTCAATCTACTCCACACCTGTCTTGAAAGGGTCGGACAACCCCAGAGGTTGGTGAGAGGGACTGAAAACTATGTTTTTATCTCTGGTTGTCGTTCCAAGGAAGTTACAGAATTATTTATGTTGTAATACTCTGTTGATCTCTGTTGTATTATTTTGCGGCAATCCATACATTATTGTACAGCTTTTCTACAGGGATAATGTTTTATTTTTGTCGTCAATGCATTTGAACTATTCCTCTTCCCTGTGGGTTGTCCGGTCTGCGGGGGAAGAAAACCGAGACCAAAATTTGAGAACCGATCTATGATACAGATAGGAGCCGACGCGGACGTCCGAATTTCAAAGGCCGTGCCCTCAGTGTTCGATGAACGGAATCTGCCAACCTAGACTCGCAGCAGGAAGGCGTCAGGGGTATATCGGCATATCTATAAGATTTCCTGGGCATTTTTCACGGAGGCGAACGGGGTGTGGGAGTGGTTTGAGTTATTGGATAGCCGTGTCGGAATGACTACTCTAGTGTACAAACTCTACCATCTTATTTCGCTGGACTGTGAATACATATTATATGCCACGTCTTTGTGTTTTCGCTCTTTACAAAAAATGAATATGAATTCATTTTACTCTTGTTACTCTTGTTGCTACCACACACACAAGCTTACCATGCCAGTGTCACGAGTCAAAGTCTCAAGCTTCCAAATCATCTAACCACAACTCATTGCCTGGGCATTGCTTGGATTTTGGGATCCTCAAGCCTCACAAAAGTCTTGCAATGCGTGGATGTGGATAGTATTCATTGACACATTCGTGATATTAACCTTCCTCATTTTAGATGCTTAACATCCCCAATGTTTCTCATATTCTCCTTTCATAAATTCTCCATTCTTCGGGGGGTCCCAGTCCCCTCCATGTCAGCTTCCGGCCAGGCATCCGCACCGATCTCCAGCGTCTTCTTCCTCTTAGCTCTTCGCCCCTTCCACATCCACCTGAAAACGCCAAGGGTACTGTTTGGGAGCTGCAGAATTGGACAGTGGTTTACACAAAATCCGTTGGGACATAGGCAAAAGTATCCATACGTTCCTTAAGGAATATGATGTTGAATGAAGTTGAAGCAAACCCGAATGGAACCTCACAACCAAACAATGGAGGAATCTCTAAACTGCTTGCTGCCTATAGTCGATCCCCACGATTAGGACCTGATATGATGAGTTTCATCAAGCCACATTCAGATTCCCATATGCTTATCACGTCGTATCCCTTATAACATATCCCGAAAAAATGCTTATTTCCATATTGCGTCCCCAAATTTGATGGTTAGTCAATACATAATTCAACAAACAACAACATCAAGAAACTGGGATATTTATATCATGGGGATATTTTTCTACCATATCATGGGGATATTTTTCCACCCATTCCAAAATGAGCGAACCACACCACACCAGCTTCTTCGGAGGCACTGCTTCGCCCGTGGTTGGGTTCTTGATCTGTAGCGGTGTGGAAGGTTTCCGAGGAGCGAAATTCATACCTCGCAACGGCGGGAAGATGAACCAGTTATATATTACCCCTTGGCTAAGGGGATTCAACCCCCTGTAGGTCCAAAGTCCCCCTACCTTCCCAATCGTAGATAGCTGGTTAGTACAGAACCTCCATCAACATGGCAAAGAAATCGGTTGATAATCAATTGTACGAACACAATCCATTCAAGGTTTATCTTTGTACTTCCAATTCAAACTCATCAAGCTAGAATTTACTGTAGAATCTATAGTTTTCAGTCATGTCCGGCAATCTGTTTAAACACTTAAAGTTCTTAAGTACAATCCCTGCTTTATGTACAGCCGACCCCACCTTCACAAAATGCAGGTGGCTAGATAATTACTCATCAATAAATAGAGGTTTTAATGGACTTCAATGGGAACATCATCGAACTAAATGGGGAATTTTCGATCCCATAAACCATCCATCTGCGGATCATAAATCATCCCAAAATGCCCGTTGAAAATCACTTTAATCCCATTAAAACCTCCGTTTAGAAACCTCATTCTTAGGACAATTGAGAAAAACATGTGTTCAAAACATGCAAAACAAGGATTTCAATCCACGGTGATGGCCACGTTATTTTTCTCAGTTCCAAGCCTATTTTCTAGACTGATAACCCCATTTATAAGTTGTACCGCGTTAAAAATCCCATGAACGTACCCCTCAGCCACAGAAAATCATGGGAAACCCCCACGGGCTCTGCCAGGTGGCTGATAGTATCAATAGGCTTTCCACCTCAAATCAGCAGAACAAGCTGGGTGAACTGTGGGCGCCCCCCAAAGTCTTGAGCTTTGTCATATGATGCGGCATAGATGCATACATATATATATATATATATACATAATTATGTATACAGTATATATATATGTATATATATACTGGTTGGTGGTTTTAACCCCTCTGAAAAATATTATATAGTCAATTGGGATGATTATTCCCAATATATGGAAACATAAAATTCCATGGTTCCAAACCACCAATCAGTATATATTTGATGGTGATGATATCTGTTTATGACTTAACATTTAGAACCCGATTCGTAAACTTTGGGATTTCACCGTTTCACCCAACATTGGGAATCTGGATATCACTAGCATCCCAAGTGGTGAATCTTGTACGTCGACTTGGTTCAACTAGTTCACTAAGACATTAAACACGTAGACTTGGAGGGAAGGTCATCTGGTGCTGTGATACTTTTATCAGTGGCAGTACCATGGCTACTTCTACCGTACTTCTTCTAACAAATGATATGATGAAGTTGAACCTAAAACCCCAACAGCATGTCTGTGAAGAATGTTTTTTTCCGGTGGTTTCTTGGGCTTTTATTGCAGGCCATTCTATGTTCTGTGGACCGATGGGTGTATCCAATTTTTCTTGGCTTTATTAGCATCAATCCAGATATGTGCTGTCAGACTCCATCCATTTCTGGTCATCCCCATTGAGGGTCTTCATTTCCATGTTTTTTTTTTTCAGAATCTTCATTAAAAAAAGTGGATTCGAACGGGAGCTGGGGCTTATGTCATGCAATGATTAGAATAAAAAACTGCACAGTAGTGGCTGGAAACTAATCCAGGTTCCTTTGTTGATGGACAAACCTACAAAAATTGTTGTCCTCATGTCCGTTAATAACATCCATCTAAACTCCCATCCTGGCGATATTCCAAAATAGATTTTTCCCATCGACCAGCAAAAAAAAATCTTCTTGGAATTTACCATACAGTATTCAATATTATTAAATATGCCCTTATATCAAAATATAAATCATGTAAATAATATCGATATATATATAATTATGTTCACTGTTACTATATATTATATTCTTTGTGTATAATTATATATATATATATTATACAATACATATATAATGTATACATATATATAACATATATATATATACATTCTTGTATATCTAAAAATGTTATTCCCATTTTTTTAATGGTCAACAGCTATGGTGAAGAGCACCAAGGCACTTGTGGGATCCACGATCTGCAGCAACCGAGGTTTTGGTGGCGAGAACTCGGGCACTCCTGGAACCGCCGCAACTTCGGCACCTGAGCGACGGCGGCCCGAGGGACGGTTGGCGGTGTCAAAGGGCCGGGTGGATTTATACAATGTGAGGGCCCCTGTTCGATATCTAAGTTGGTGAACATAACTCCAATAACTATGGTTTATGGTAGTTATAACTATAGTTACTGGGGCGAATCTAAACCAACTTATAACTGGGGGGCCTCACATTGTAGTTATAGTCTACCATTCAGTTATAGTTATCTATAGCTTATAGTACCATAACTGATTTCTACCATAAGTTATTTCTGTAAGTTGATTTATAGTTGGACTTACCATAGACACTACTGAAGACACTACCGAAGACATAGTTGTCTATGGTTTATTTATTAGATTTAGTTATTAGACTTAGTTATAGTACCATAAGTTATTTCTACCATAGTGTCATCATAGTGTCAGTTATTTCAATAGTACCATAAGAAGTATATCAGTATATACTTATCTATAGGTTATAATTATTAGAGACACTACCATAGTAAAGATATATAGTATAAGTCTCTCACACTATAATTTGATTTATAGTTACAGAATACCATTAGATTTATAGCTATTGATGTATAAATAGCATTAGTATTATAGTATACTTGGGTGATTTATACTGTTATTAGAGACACTACCATAGATACCATAGTATAAGTTATCATATACCATAGATATATACCATTAGTATTAAGTTATCTACCCCTGTTCATCATCCATTTTAGATTGGGATTTTCCCTTATAACAAATTCCAGCTACTGGGGTACCCAAATTTATGGAAACCCCCGCTTTTGGTTGGAATCTTTGAAAGCATTTGATTGGTTTTCTTGGCTTTGTTTTGTTCAAATAAATTGTGGATGAGTTTTCAACATTGATAATATGATGTATTTATTAAATGGGTCATCTGTCATTTAGTTGTTTGTCTGTGTTTTTGCTTTGATCTGAATCTAAGTTTTTATTTTAAGCAGTTTAAGAGTCTGATTGTCCAGTGTTATCCAGTGTCCTATCATGTACTATTTACAAAGCAGTGGGGCTAACAATCACAATCATCGACAACAACAATTCCAATTGAAATCGAACCCAAACCACGCAACAACGCAGGGGGTATATCAATCTGGGAATCGCATTAAGTCAGTTGAATATGGAGAACACAACAAATTAGTCTTTCTTGGTGCTCAGTAGGGAATGGGCGAATGAACCAATCCATATACGTATGAACAATCATCCCATTCCCCCATTCCCAACATTTAACATCAGTAAGATCAACTGGAGGTATGGAAAATTGCTAAAACTAAATTGAAGTTGCTGGGAACAATCATCGGAATACATGTGGGATCGATCTAAATTCCCAATATAAGTAGTTGAAATACGTTGGATAGCAAAAAATCAGAGCTTCTTCTCAGCTTGGATTTGCACGGGTTGGGTCGAGAAGTCGTCAGGAACAAATTATGGGATTGTCCACTGCCTATGTGTTGCGAAAAAAACAGGAAAAACACACACACACACCTCTCTCTCTCTCTCATTATCTCTCCCGGTATATTGTTGCATATTACGTGTCAATATATTGACATATTAACATATTACCATACTACAAATACTTACATATTACTATTGCAATTTACATAGTAAACATATACAAGTTAATATACGTGATATTATCTACTCTGATCATTCAAATCAAATCTTAGTTTCTACAGTTTATCAGAAGAACTCCAAGCTTTAGCTGCAGAACAAACATATTGTACTGGAAGAAGGACTTCATCAACATCACTAAAAAGGGAATCGGTCAAGCTGGCAATGGACAATAATCATTTTTTTCAAAGCCAAAAAAAAAACACCATCCTCAAAAGTGTTGTGGGTTTTCACCATCACCAACTTTTCATGTTTACCCCCAGTCACCATGAAAAAATCTAGTAGTGCTATGGTTACCATTCCCAGTCAGACGGCTTGGTTGGGATGGTCTCGACACTCGGGATGGTTATACCATCAGACCGTATCAACACGGTTAACCACTTGACGTTGCTATGGAAACATCACCAGTCTTAATGGAAATATATGGAAATCATCATCATGAAAAATAATATTCAATATAATTCATTTATTTTTGCAGGCCATTTTCCATAGATAGATGTTAAGTAACCAAAGGGTATGTCCCGCGGCCATCCTGGGACTGCTGAGAGTAACCACACCCACTTGCACCCCCTCATGGAAAAGAACAACAACAAACCAACCTACTAAGACTTACTGATTACATCTGATTACATAAAGTCTCCATAATCAGTCATTCATAGAGCATTTTCCCCAGCTATAAACCTCCATTTATAGCAGAAATTCGAGCTTGCCATGTTTGATTACCGGTGAGTAAACCAAATTGGAGCAATCAAAAAGATCCCTATCCCATCTCATCAAGTTGGTTCATATGTTTCCCGAAGGTAATCAGTGTCCCAAATAACCTTGGTAGTATAATTCTCAATCAATAACATCCAATCAACCAGGGTATTTTAAATGGCTCAATTTAGAAACTCACAGCACGAAGCAAGTCCCAGTGACCCTCCGCGGTCGCATCAGCTTTCTCTTCCCCTTCCGCTGGTGCTGGGGCCGGTGCTGCGGCAGCTGCCGCGGCGGCGGCAGCGGCTGCATCATCCCCGCCTTTCTGCTCCTTGCCTTTGCCAGCGCCTTTCATGCCCTTGCCACCCCACTTGCCCTTGGAGGCTTCATACATGTGCATATACCTCAGTCATGCAGCAAAAAAACATGAAGGAAAAAATCGAATACACCTGAAAGAGAAGAGCAATACCTCTGAGACATTAGACCACACCCAAATCAGACGTCCTCTAAAAAGCCATGTTCCTAGGACTTCTCGCCGTCCTGAACCTCAGATTTTTCACATCTAGCCTAGAGCAAACTAAGATAGCTATGAAGAAACACCATGTGATGGGAAAATAATCTACAAACATGCTATTTTCATCCATTTACCATAGGCATGGTTTACCAAAGAGCAACACCAGCTTCTCCAAGCCATGATATCTACTTAGACCCAAGTAGTGATGAAAGGATTAGTACACCTTATCCAGCCCATCCAAGTCGCTGCTGCTGCTGCTGCATCTGTTGATGATAGGCCGCATAGGCTGCTGCTTGCGCCTGCTGGGCAGCAAGCTGCTGCTGCATGTAGGGATTCATGGCGCCGTGCATGGCCGGGTTCATCATAGCGCCATACATAGCCTGGGCAGATCAGCAGATTTTATAGGGACTGGGACATAACCAATAAATACCAATTAACAGTATTCTGAAATTCTTGGGTTTGCCCACACATTGGGTATAAATTAAACAATGATGAGAATGCATTGCATCGGAACTTCCGGGTGCCACATTATTGGCGGAACCATGCGCAACCCCATTCCTCCCCTGCTCTCTGCTCCGCCCATATTCTTTGGTGGTCTCTGTGTTGCAACACTTGCCCCCACCCCCGACTTCTACGAACTCCAACTCCACCATTCCCCGTGCCAAATGAAAGTTGGTCATGCTCAGTATTGAAGAATCGGTCAACCATCGAAGCATAGCGACGCAATCCATAAACATCAAACATAGTCTATCATAATCTTTTAGGTAGGCCCCCAACCAATATCTCGTCCATAGTGTTTTGTAATTCCAAATGGGTTGATAGCCGCAAGCCACCTTTAAGAAAAACACATCACACATAGCCAGTTGATCAAAGTTGCCAAAATTCACAGTCAATTTCCGGGTGCTGCAATCTCCTTTCCCCTGCAACATGATGAGAACCAATACATCAATGTATGTATATATAATCATATATATATAATCACATATATATATATATATATATATTATGTATTATATATATACGTATGCTACAAGGTGGTGGGGCACCCCGGTTCGATAGCAAAGTTGGTGCCAATAGCTCAAAAAAAACAAGGACTTATGGTAGATATATCTACAGTATTCATGGAGTTAAGAACCAACATAACTAGGGGGGTGGACCACATTCTACTAGGCTTTCGGCCTTCGGCCTTCAATATGACCCATCTTTTCTGGTTCAATCACCATGCTAAATGGTGCTAACTTACCATATCATTATGTCTTGATGATTAAAGCCACATGGCTACTGATTAAATTCCTCATGTTCTATGGTTAAATCAGCTCAAAGCACTTTAATTGACCTTGTTTGTTGATGTTTAGCTCATCTCTCAAGTCATGTAATCTCACAGGTTTGACGATTGAAGTTGATGAAATCCCTATATTTCTCTATATTCCCAGCACCAGGCCAGGTGGCGTTGTAGTAGGGGTTGGGTTGCGGCATTGGTGGATGTCCCATGTGCATTGGTGGCGGCGGCGGTCGCAGGGCGCCCCGCCCCGCCATCATCGCGGCGGGGGCTCCCGCGGGCACCGGCGCGGGACCGATGCTGCCTGGGGGGGCGTTCATGGTGTCCTCGTAGAGCCTCAGAGGTTGTCGGTCATGGGATCCAACAAAACATCGCCGCTGTCATGTTCCCGACATCAATCCGGGATCAATATGGGTTATGTGTTTGGAAGATTTTGGAATATTATGAATCACTTTGGAATATCCCACAAAATTATGAATATATCCACATATTATTCTGTTTCGAAGATTTTGGAATATATCATCAACCCACCAAAAAAAATATGAATCACTCTGGAATATCTTCGGGATTCCCAAGGCCCCAAGGTTTGCGGCATCAGCATCCCCAAAAATTTCATGTCTATCTGCAAGTGAGGTCACAATGTCCTTCTCCATACCTAGATAAGATGCAGTATCATCAATACATACATATATTATATATATACATACATATATATATTATATATATAAACATAGATAGTACGTATATCTATATCAAATAGATATGTGGTTTTGGTGCTCTCAAATGTCCATGAGATACACATCTTTCAAGCCACGAAAGAACAAAACCAGAGATCCCCCATTGGCTTCTCAGCGCCAGCGCTCCAGCGCCAGGGCGCTGATCGAAGAATTGGGCGATCTCATCCACCGTCAATGGCGAGTCCTTCTCTTGCTGATGTCCCCAAGCCACAAAGATGTCGGTCACCACTTCGCGGCCAGAGCCCTTGTCCTTGTGCCTCTTCCTGGGTGGGAATGGAACTTTGATATATATATATATGTGATATATAAGCTATAAAATATATTTTTTTCAATATATATATATATATATTATATTATATTATATTGTATTATATTATATTATATTATATTATATTGTATTATATTATATTATATTGTATTATATTATATTATATTATATTATATTGATACATGTCTGATGTTTTCTTAGGAGGGCCGCTGCATGGCCAACCAATACACACAATAGTGTTCACATCCCAAACTTCCCAACTCATTTTTTGACATTACCCTTAAAGTTCCACACGCGCGCCCAACGGTACTAGCAGCTGTCAGATTTAGAAGGTATAGGAGGTTGTATTTCTTCAGTGTATATGAAAATCATTATCTGGATATATTAATTTATGTATATGAAATATGTGTATATCATTGTATATCATCACTGTAAACATAAACACATTATATATATAAATATGGTTACCAATGACATGATGTGTTTTCTCAACAAAGATGGATATTTGATGGAACTTTGACACATTTGATCACGAGATCCTAAGGATCTTAAGTCTTAAGCAGCATTTCTGCATGACAGGACATTCGGGGAAACAACACCATCTCCATCCGAAAAGGCATCGAAGTGACATTGTTAATGGTTGGAAATGTGTATATGTTTGTATATACATGCATACAGTACTAGTGGTAGAAGTATCAGGATGTAATAGGTGCAGAAACACATCATATATCTTATCATGGTTCATGTTCAACCTCAAAGACAAGAATCAAATCTGTTGTTTCTGTTAATTTGTTCAGTATTCTGAATGTATATATATACAGTGTTGTACACATATGCATATACAATCTTATACACACATCATATTGCTTCCTCTGCCCAACCTTCTATCACTGCCCTCTGGTAAACTAACATAACTATTGGAAACAACTATCTTTAATAAGGTAAATTAACGATAAATGGGCCATTGTCAATAGCTATGTTAGTTTACCAGAGGGTACCTTTTCCAACCGTTCCAAGTGACAGCTGCACCTTCACATCCGCAATGTCCATCTCCAGCTTCCCGGCCGCCGATCGCCCGAAGGTCTTCTCCGCATAGCACATGATGGCCTCGCGCGTTTCGGCGGTGCTCAAGGAAACCACGGCGCAGCCCATGCCGCTGTGCTTGTGCACCTGGCGAAGGGGGAGAGCTTGGCTTTGGGATAGGAGCTGAAAGGGAATAGAAGTGAAACATCTATGGAATTGTGATGAATTGTGGAAGAGTTGATGAGATTTTACGGAGATGTTGTGGGAATTTCATGATTTCATGATGGTTTGAAGGCCATATCCAGAGCAATAAGTTTTTAAGCATCAAATTGGTGGATATAGTGGCATGGATGTACTTGGGATATCATGGGACATGGGATAGAACCATCCAATGGGGTTACAAAACAAATCGTTGTGGATATAGTCTGGCATGTTGTATGATATAGTTGGAGACATGGATAGTTGCAGTAGTTATCTGGTGATCGCAACTGGTTTACCATGGTCAAACTTCATTTAAATTTTCACCATTCTCTGATGCTGAAATTCTGCAGAAAAAAACATAGATCAGTGGGGTTTTGTCTCAACAAATGCTAGCTAGCCCTAAATCTACCTTATCTGGTCGGTGGTATACCTTCCCCTCTGAAAAAAATGAGTTCGTCAGTTGGGATGATGACATTTCCATGATACGTTCCAAACCACCAACCAGATATACCCTCCAGTAAATCAACATAGACCCTGCCAGATAGGGGTTGAAAGACGAGTTTCCACTATAAATTGAACAGTTTCAGGGTCTATGTTAATTTACCAGAAGGTAATAATTACTGAATCACCGTTTCCCCTTTAAATTGGCGATGCATTGGGGATCTCCCCATCTCCTCACCTGGCAATGGGACCCCGTGGCTTCCACCGGCTGCTTGCCACCGGAGTCGGGATTACCTGCCGCGAAGAAGAGGAGCTGCGCGGAGGATTTTCGATGCCCTTTTCACCATCACTACTTACCCTCTGGTAAACCTACAAAAAACTATGGAAAATCACCATGTTTCATAGGTAAATCAACTATTTCTATAGCCATTTTCAATAGCTATGTAACAAATTACCAGAGGGTACGTTTCAATTGTATATCAAGCATGTTAGTTCTTGGAGGTTTAACAAGGTTTCGATGGCCGGGTGTTTCGGTGGCCGCATCCGAAGGCTCGACCAAAAAAATATGGGCGGTTTCCAAAGCCATGGAGGTACCCCCAAGAATTGGATAGTTTATAATGGATGTCCATTGGATAGTCTATCATAATTTGGATAACCCATAGTTATAATGGATAACCCAAATTTAGTTTTCCAATTATAATGGACATTCCAACTAAATTTGGATGATAACTGGGCGTACCCCAGAAACTGGGAAACATCCATGAAACATCGAAACGTTGCTGGTTTCACTCGAAAAATGACAACATGATGGTCATCCCAGGTTTGGGCAGTTAGATCCTCTGTTGTTCCCATCTGTTTCTCAACTTCTCCATCGTTGACCTCATTGTTTTTGTTGTGCCACACATATGCAGCAGTATGGGTAAAGTACCAAACATTGGTGGGAAACTAATTACCCATATTCTGCGGCTAAGTCGCGGTGTATGAACTTGGGTCTCATTGGATTGTATAAAATGGCTTTGTCTGGGATTAGGATACCCCATCCCATCCATTAATCAATTCATGGTACAACAAAAAAAAAACGACATATCTCATCCGTGGATCAAGTACAGATCAATTTTCTGATTGGCCATCAAATGACATCAACTGATGCAGGGCTTGGTAAATGTCCAATTATTGTTCACATCACCGG
>Ga0126342_10002878_pt1:0-10000 | contig 27640 bp, 23 predicted proteins | sample Cyp1metagenome_FD_92528 | JGI IMG/M metagenome (GOLD analysis project Ga0126342, IMG submission 92528) | Coral microbial communities from Lord Howe Island, Old Settlement Bay, Australia - Cyphastrea 1 metagenome | ecosystem: Host-associated > Invertebrates > Cnidaria > Coral ... | reverse complement strand
TCTCTTTAGGAGATCTCTCTACAAGCTCTCTACAAAAGCTCTCTCTGTGCAAGATCTCCATAAGAGGTCTCCTGGCAAGATCTCTGTACAAGCCCTCTAAAAAAACTCTCTCCGTACAAGATCTCCAAAGAGGTCTCCTGGCAAGATCTCTGTACAAGATCTCTATAAGAGCTCTGTTGGCAAGATATCTTTAACATCTCTACAAGCCGCGGCCATACACTTTGTGCGAGCCTGCGCAGTCGAAACGCATGTCGAAATTTCACAAGAGCCACTTAATACGGAAATTTACATATAAAATGCCGCAGACCAAAACTGCGCTGCAGACTTTGTGCAAGCCTGCGCAGTCGAAACGCATGTCAAAATTTCACAAGAGTCACTTTATAACGGAAATTTACAGGAAAAATTCCGGGGCCCAAACCCGCGACCCACACTTTGTGCGAGTCTGCGCAGTCGAAACGCATGTCAAGATTTCACAAGAGTCACTTTATATGGAAATTTACAGGAAAAATGCCGGGGCCAAGAGTGAGCACCCTGATCAAGCACCGGCCTTTACACCTACCGTTAAGAACCCCTCAGTGTGGACACACTGTTTGGGGAAAAATCCCCTATGGTTGACAGTGTTTCATAGTTACCAACAGTGACTGCGCTCATTGTATTTACCTAGAAACCCATAGGATGGTAAACCATTCACTCGACTGAGAACAAATATCAAATGGTTGGAAACCAAAGACCCAAGATTGTATTTGTGGAACTTATATACTGCCTAGTGCTAAAGATCAACAAATGCTGAATACGCTTATCAACAGCTGGAAAGCAGCTGAAATATGATGCATGTGAATGCGTTTTTTGTCTGTATACATGCTAGATAATTTTCCCAGATAGAAACCTCCATCTTAGTTCGGGGATTTTCGAGCCAGCCATGTGACTGATTGCCGAAGGGTACAGTAGATAGACATGCACAATGCAAAATACTATTATATATATATGTGGTATAGATATATGCTATTGTAAATATGGTATAGCTATGTTACATAGCACTATTATGATCTATTATCTACAAGGTGGTACCCCCCCCCAGTTATAAGTTGGTTTATAATCCCCATTGGTATAACTCCGATAAACCCTAGATATTGGATTTATAAACCAATTTAGCTAACTATGGGGCACCACCTTGTATATATTTCTGTCATTTGGATTTCCCCCAAAGAAAAGTGCGGCACGAGCTGCCAGGATTGATGCGATCCCTTTTCCTTGCCACGGGATTCGGAGCTTCCTGTCGGCGACACATGGCGACGGGCCGACGTCTGTGGAGAGATCCCAGTGTCCGGGGGATGGGATATCTGCTATGCGGCTATCCATTATCTAATGTTAGTAAAGCAAATTGACCCATCATCCCCCACAAAATCACCGGTTTTATATGGTTTGATGGTTGGAATTCCAACCATCAATTTGCTTATGGGTGGTTGATGATGTTGCTTTACTAGCATTAGTTTTATTTATAATTCCAGACTTGTGGAGTATACAATTCCAGGTCGCCAGGTATGACGAGCGAAAAAAACTCCAAGTGATTCCAAGTGTAGAAAATATCCCATGTGGTTTACTTACCCTACTTGTTTTTAGCGAGTTCCTCACGTACCATTCGGCAATTTTCTACAGCTATGGAAAATTGTCCATAAAAAGATTTACCTATATTTGCCTATATAACAAATGGTGATTTTCCATAGCTAACTGTTAAATAACCAAATGGTAAATGTTGGTACATCCTGAAAAACACACTATTATCTTGGGCAACTCTTGGGCAACTCTTGGCGGGAATGGGTTCCTACCTGGGTTTTGGACCCAAAATTTGGGAAGTTCACGAACAAATATGGGCTATTTACTGGCATGGAATAAGCAAACATAGGACATGTGGGTGTCGGAAAATGTGGTAAATTCCAAATTCATGGCTACTTCAAAAGATGTATTTTAATAATGCTTATATGATCAAATTATTTGGGGGATATATGATTTTCAATCAACCCCGCCTGACAACATCAACCTTGGTTTGATTGGTGTATGGCTAAATGGTTTACATTAGCCCCAAATGGAGACTTTCGATGAGAAGACATATGAAGTCAGCTCTCGCGCTGGTATGATCTGGGTTTGTTGAAAGATAGCGCGCTCCAAAAGTGGTCATCATATTCCCCCGTTAACATCACCAATCACCCGGGTTTTCCTCACTTTTAACAAACCCATATCCTCCTGTTGTGTATATCACGTCCATGATATACCGATTGTGGTCAGTCTGATACTCCCATGCTTGGTGCTGAAATCCCCAAATCCTTGGACAAACCCACAGTGATGTGATATCACCCTTTCTGCACATGGTGTTCAAATCATGTTTTAAATCCTCTTTTTTTGGACAAAACCGGAATGTTTTGTGGATCATCCTCATTTCAACGGAGTAAATTCACCATGAACATCCCCATTTTGGCCGATTACATCCGATTTCAAGACTTGTTCAAGAGCCACTAAGCATATCATTGGTTATAAAAGTTACGTATATATATATAATTACATATATATATATATATTTGTATATACATATTTTACATTATAATGAAAGTATAAATAAATATAAATAGATACCCCAATATATCCCATTATTACTCGCCATATTCCCATCATGATTGGTGTTTTACTCTCAAAAGAAACTGTTTGGTTGAATCAGTTCTGAAATAAGGTACCATCAAAATCCAGTGCTGTAAGAACTGATTTCCGCCCTCGAACAACCAGAAATTGTATAAATTGAGGCAAAGCACCTATTTTCTGGGCTCATGTTCAACCCCAAACCTGGGCCTAAAACCTTTACCCTCTGCTAATTTCACATAGCCAACAATGAAACATAACGATTTACATCTTCTTCGAATGGTGATTGAACCCATCTGTTACCAGAGGGTATAGTTTCCATTCTGTTAGCAACTCATCTGGGTAAATTATAATATTTCACTAACCTGAATCTTGCGGCCATTTGGGGATGATTTCCCGCAATCTAACCATGATTTCCAGTGAGGGAGAACAGTGAGGTCGTTATAACTTACCCTCCGCTTTTCCCAGGTCGTGCAACGCCGCGCCTTTGTTGGTCTCCTTCTTAGACTTGCCCTTGCCCTTCGCTGGCTTCTCCTCACCTGGTGGGTCAAGTTACATGTCATGGCGTGCTGGGGATATATCATGGGTAGATATAATGGGAATATGATGGCTATATACACATATTTATCTAAACCATCTCACCACTATTAGGGTAATTCCCTTTGAATTGATGACCACACTACACCAGGAGCTGCGCACTTTACCAAGTTTTGAACATAGCACATATGGTTTTATAAGATTCATACCAGGGAACAAAAACCAAAAAACAGTTCTTGAAACTTGAACAACATCTTTTCCAAAAGGTGACACTTGACTGGGTGCTGGGGTGATGGTACAGTATTTGGAGGATGTAAGGGGGATCTTGGATGACCAAACACGACATGGGGATGGGAACAAGCAATATATGAATCGATTGGGATAATAATCCCATTTGTTATCCAAATCTAAGGCCTAAGGAAATGCAAATTCCGGTGATCATCCATCATCATGCCATGTTGGGACTTAGGTCATTCTCCAACTCCTTCGTCTACATGGCAAACAAAAAGATCTGGACACGCGGGGAGGATTGCGGAGGTCGCGAACACACAGGTGTCAAGTCAACCAATAAATAGCCATCTGGTTGGTGGTTTTAAAACAATCTTGAAAACTATGAGTTCGTCAATGGGAAGGATTATCCCATATATTAAGGAACATAAAAAAAAAATGTTTGAAACCAGATTTTCCCATTATATAAATATAGGGCTTTGCTGTAAATTTTCCCTTAAACCAATCCATTGAGTAAATGAAAATTGGTATGAAAATACTTATGTGTAGATTCTGTTCCTGGGACACCTATTGGTTTTCCATATCTATGTGGGTTTGACAGAAAATAGGGTATCCCCAAATCACTATATGGTTTATGAATGTTCATCGTCATGTTGCCCTTTGAACATGCCATCTTGGAGAGTTTTTCGTAGGGTATAACGGTATAACCCGTTTTTGTTTGAAACCCCCAGTTATAGGTTGGTTTGTTTTTTAGGTCTAGCCATAGCCAAGCAAACATTCCCGGTGTTTTTCCTGACCATTTACCGACTTTTCTCCCTACCGTTGTGCTCCAAGTGACTTTCCGTGGTCTTTTTCGCCATCCACTTCATGGCGGGGGCCATGACGGAAGATAAAGTGACCAGAGGACGACCACCGGCCACAGAAATGAAACACGGAAGGAGTGACCCGAAAATGCCGTTATTTCACCAGGCCAATATAGGTTTTTGAGGTTTGGAATTTGGATGAATTTTGGGGATGATCTGCATGTAAACTTTATCAAGCTGAATTCGTGTGCTGTGTTCTTTGCCTTGCCTCAGAAAAAGCCGAGAGTTGAAACCGCGCCGAGATTGCTTGAAGCAAAGTGGCTGGCGGAAAGGGAGGAACTCACAAAATCTCTAGAATGCTCTAGATGGGTATAGCCTATAGCTCAGAATTATCACTCCTCTAAAACCTATTAAGACTAGAAGGGTATATATATTTATAGTGATAGATGATCTTGAAAGTTAAATGGTCTATATAGATGGGTATAGTCATAGTATAAGACTGAAAACCAGCAACTTTTGTGGCTTCGACTCCTATTTTAATCCATATTGGGTTTGAAACAGGAACGGGAGGAACTTGAATCTTAAACTCATCAAGGCCCTCGTACTCATGCGTCAATTTTGCAAGACAGAATTCAGGAAATCAGTCGTGAACCTAATTTCTAGCATGTTTGGATACATCTGAAATCTGTATCCAGCTACAACTTAAGAAACTCAAACCTGCAATGCAAATCCATCCAAACCATGTCCTTTTGTTCCAATGCCTCCTTCTGTAATTATGGTTTTGTTTATTCTGTTCAAGCCTGATACTGACCCTGTTGATAGTCAGTATCCCTCACTAATGAATCATACATGACTGTTGATTAAATCATTTAATGCTGATAATCACTAACAGTCAATATCATTACTCGTTGGTGGTTTCAACCCCTCTGAAAAAATATTAATCAGTTGGAATTATTCTTCCCAATATATGGAAAAATAAAAAATGATCCAAACCACCAACCAGACTAAGTGTTGATGTCATCTTCTGTTCCTTAAATCTCCTTTGAGTCACTAAAACCCATCGCAAAATGGGCCTCTGCGACTAACTCCGCCGGTAACGTCTGGAGCACTTCCTGGACCGTGGGGCGCCGGACCGGGAGTGGCATGGGAAGGCCGGTGGGAATCGGCAACAACTGGGGTATGATGAACAAAGATGGGAAGTTCAGCAGCTAAAATGGTGTCTTAGGCGATAAGATGCGATCTAGTTGCGTATGATGGGATATAGATATAGCAGGATATAATGGGATATAAGGATTGATTTATTAATCTAATATAAGATTCGAATATCATGGGGATGATTCCCAGCTAATGGAAGAAACATAGGTCTTAAACCAGGAAATGTTGCTATATTTACTTATTTATGGTGATATAACCAACAACATGAGGACTAGTTGGTGGTTTCAACCCCTCTGACAAATATTAGTCAGCTGGGATTATTATTCCCAATGTATAGAAAAATAAAAAAATGTTCCAAACCATCAACCAGGGGATATATATATAATATATATATATAGAAATATCATGGTATATAGTGGGAGTACCCAACAATATGAGATGGGTGTGTCTGGAAATGCACTGAATATATCCAAAAATATGATATTGAATACATGCAGAACCAGTGGATTTGAGTGCTGTGGGATCCTCCAGGTAAGTGTGGCGTCAGTCGATTCAGTGTATCCAGACATGCCGAAAAAAACACCCTGAGAACTAGTGAACCTTAGTGCACTAGTTGTTGTTTTAGCACATCAACCATCAACCTACCATTCTTCGGTTTGACTATTGATTGGTTTCATCACTGGTCTAGTTGGCTAGAGAATCACCAAAAATTCACCGTTTTTTGTTGGTTCCAAATGCAAATGTCAACCAACCATTCCAGTATCTACCAATCTGTTCTGATGCCATTCATCGTTGCAGCCTTGCAGGTGATATCTCCATCTCTGTAGGTGAAATATCGCCAGTATCCAAACGCACGAACCATTCACCAAGCGTTCAACAGACAATATTATGTCAAATTATGAAAGAAAAACTTGTGATAAAAACATATGATTCATTTCCAAATGTATCACTATTCCAAAATTAAGGGAACATTCCCATTTGTCTAATGGTACTAAATGATTCTCCAAAACATAGTTAAAAAAAAAAAACAAAATAATATTGCTACATATGTCCAAACATATGTCCAAACATATATTTCCAAACATTTTCAAACATATTCCCAAACATATTTCCAAACATATTTAACATATATGTCCAAACATTCTTCCAAACATATATTTCCAAACATATATTTCCAGACATAAAGTTCCAAACATATTTCCAAACATATAGTTCCAAACATATATTCCCAAACATATTTCCAAACATATTCCCAAACATATTTCCAGACATATTTCCAAACATATAGTTCCAAACAAATATTTCCAACCACCAATTTTCAAAGTATAACCGGCGCCTCAGGGGCTGTCATCAACACCTCTTCCCGGAGCATGGGATCCAACCTGCACCGCGTGCAGCGCGACCCTCTAAGTCATGGAAAATCTGGTGGTACCCCATGGGGATATCATGGGAAAATCATCAATAAGTGGAGATTTCTTTGGGATTTCATATGTTTAATCCGATGTCAATATAGTGAGATGCAATGGGATTTGATGGATAGCTTTATGGGTAGTTAGCGTATGATAACTTTACATTGCTATAGAAAATGGGCCATTTGGCCCATGTAGTTTGATGATTTACATTGATTTACTTATTGAACATGGTGATTAAGGGCTGATCAACCATTCATTAACATGGCTAGCTGGGAAATCCCCGGCAAGAATGGAGGTTGCTTAATGTGTGTATTTTTAAGCAAACCTCACCAACAACCGGGCTCGATGGGATGAACCCAACTGGCTCCCCATGCTCCCCATCTCCCCTTCTCCGGCAAGCTGCGAGGCGATGAATGATGCATTGTCCATGTCACCACCTCGGAGTCGATTTCTAGGGAAAGCATGGCAGGAAACCCATGCTGTGGCTGGAAAACCCCTTAAAATGGAGGTTTTGGAACGAACATCAACTAGAAATGGTATATTTTCCAAGGCCATGTTGGATTACCAGAGGGTTAGATGGGGGATTCATTGTTTAGGTACATTTACACAATGTTTGGACATACCAAAATCATTTTTTGGGGTTCACCATTAATTACATACCCACTACATGCCCTTTTTCTGAAGTAGTGGATTTTGCTACTCTTGATGCCATGGAATCTGGAATGTCAGGGAGGGAGCACCATGTGGAATTGCAGGGCCGCATCTTCGAATTTTGCCGCTATGAATTCCATGACTAGAAGGGCACAACTCATGGGTGGGGGCCTCGTTTTGTGCCTTGGTAGTTAAATGGATGAAACTGGTGGAGTGGCCACAGTCACCGGAGATCAGCACTGGTGACCCAGGTGTCTCATGGATGGAACTTGTGCTATCATTTGTTGCTTGGAGTCATGGCATGGTTCCCCTGCCTGAAAAGAACGCGGCCATGTTCAAAAGGGGAATGCCTTCAAACTGTCTCGAATTGGCCACAGGTAGAACTGCACCAGGTGGGGTCGGGGAGCTCTCGAACTCCTTTTCCATACTCATCTCACAAGTCAGACGCCTTCATGGGATTGATCCCTGGCCAGAGCGAAGCCATGGATTTGTTAAACCAATTTTTCTGCTTGGATCAATGGTGCAATCATATGGTGTGAAACAGCGTCCTGCTTTCCCGGCGCAGGATGTGGTATCTTGATACTTGCATGGCTTTGTGCGTAAGTTTGAGAAATTCCACTCAGGAGCAAGGCCCGTGCGATGTCCATTTCACCATTCTTGTGGCTGGCCATGACCATCCCATGTAAGCCAACGCGGCTTGACCCTTACAACATCTTATGCATCAAAGATGACAGCGGCAATGCTGAGGTCTTGGTCCAGCATCTCGCTCCATCTGCGTGAGTCGCCGAGACCGTTTTTGGCTGAGTGGGTCACCGTCGCCATTGGAAGGCGCTGCTGGAATCGTGCCAGCATGAAAAAGTGAAGAACCACCCCCTTCGCTACCACCGCAAATTCTGGGTAAGCGCGGCAAAACCCAAAGCATATTGAGGAATTGGATTCTTTGTGGCGAGAAAAAAAATAAAATACCTTGTCCGTCCTATTGTTTTCGAAGCCGGGCCACACAACAAGACAGCGCGCCCAATATCGCAGCTGCACGTCCTTTTTTCGCCCGCTCGGCGATGTCTTGTTTTTTACGCGACTTGCTAACGCGCTAAACAAACGCTGTGTCTAAGCTGAATGAACATATGCTACAATAATTATCCAGATGTAGTTGATATAAAACTTATATTTTTTAAAAACATATATATATATATATATTCACATATGTCTGCATGACATTCCCATTAAATCCCTATAGATCAGATATTTTTTCATCGATTTCAGCCGTCACCTGAGCTCGGCACCAGCAGCACCAGCAGCTCCACCCGCCGTGGCAGCCGGGGCCTGAAATGATCCAATCCCCTAGCCGATCAGTGGCCATTTCGGGAACCAAACGTGGTGATGTAATGGGATTGGAATGGAATTTTATGGACTTTCTAATAGCAACATCATGGGATTTACTGGAAAATATTTTTTTTTATGGGACTTTTCCATGGACTTTAGTGGACTTGAATGGGATTAGAATGGAATTTCGGAAACCGACCTATTGGAAGTACCGACCATCCTATATGTATAATTCAAAGGTCTATGTTTCAGGGCTAAATTTCAGGGGAATACCCTAAGTTATGTGGCTTTATCTGGCGCACCCCGAGTCCCAAAAGTACCCCCTCGAAACTCAAATAGATGTGGACATCCCACTATTTGTAGATAATTTTTCGAGGGAAAATCTATGGTTGTTTACCTCAAGAGTACCCCCCGAAAATCATAGAAGCCACCTACTCACAGGATGGTGTAGATGAGTTTTGAATCATGTTGAGGTTTGGAACTTTTCGGCCTCTTTTTGGGGTTGTTGTTTCTTTTCCTGGAACGGAGATGGGGTTTCACCATCAAACGATGGAGGTGTATGCATCAAATTGGGAGACCAAGATGGTTTACCCGGAAATTATGGGGGTTTCCACAAATGGATGGTACATGATGGTACCCCTATTTTAGGAAACCTCCATATAGCGAAATGACACTACATCAATGATTGGGGCCAGTACTAGGCCATGATTTCTATGGTCATATCTATATGAGCGATCGGCAAAATCTCAATTAAAAAATGCGATTTAAGGTCAAAGTTATCGTTTTTGGGACTTCACTATATCGTTTTACAATATATCCTGATTGCATCATCCGCATCCCATGGCAAACTGCATGTGGAAAGCCTTTTTGCACATCCACTTCAGCGTCTGAAGCATTTTTGACTGCCCTGCGCCTTCTTTTGCAGCGCTCCAACTGTATGGTATGGTATGATACCTGTCAATGCAACTGCAAATCACAGTTGTACCATCCTTTCTCGAGCTCAGAAACAAGTTTGAATTCAGTTGTTGGAAGAAGTCCGGATGAGCTCTCACAGCGACATGCTCCATGCCTTTCATTCACTCCCCAGCGTCTGGGTAGCAAACCATCAACATGGTCCAATGCTTTTGCCTTGGCTATCTTCATCTAGGATAAAGATCGCCAAACCGGACCTGCAGGTGCAGGTGTGCCCGAGATGAACCAGGATTGGCTAAAGCAATGGAGCGCCGCAAAAGAATATGCATAGCAGCGAAAAGATCGCAATAA
>Ga0126342_10002877_pt1 | contig 27650 bp, 22 predicted proteins | sample Cyp1metagenome_FD_92528 | JGI IMG/M metagenome (GOLD analysis project Ga0126342, IMG submission 92528) | Coral microbial communities from Lord Howe Island, Old Settlement Bay, Australia - Cyphastrea 1 metagenome | ecosystem: Host-associated > Invertebrates > Cnidaria > Coral ... | reverse complement strand
TGAGGTCCAGCAGTGGCCACTGCGTGCGGAAGTTGGCGAAGAGCTTGGCGAAGAGTTGGCAAGGCGGAAGTGGACATGGAAGTGGAGGCAGAGGTGGTGGAGGAGAACGAGGAGGAGGAGAAGAAGGAGGAGGAGAAGAAGGAGGAGGAGGAGGAGGAGAAGAACAACTCTGATAAAATCTAACAACCCTCACCTGGCAGGTGGGGAACAAAACCCTGGACATATTGCAGTAAAAGAACGAAAGTGTTTTTACCACCAATATGAGGGATTCAATCAGCGATTTGATCAACAAGATTTCTGAATATCTGGATGAACATCTGATCAACCAACATGTTTGCTGCAATAGGAAGAAACCAAATCTACCAACATCGCACATTTCAACGACACAACCAAAACGGCACTTGACCAACCCAAAGAGGAGAAGAATCAAACAGGGACTTTCACCAACGCATTTTTTTGTGAAAAGAATGCCAAGGCTCCCAAAGAAGAAAGCAGAAAGAAACGAAAAAAGAAGAAAGGAAATACATGGAATAAACGCAAAAAAAGACAAGATGAAGTGCAAAAAACAAGACAAATAAACGAACAAACACAACAAACGAACAAAAAAGGACCATACAAATCAAAAAAAGGAAAAACAAGAAAACAAAAAATAAGGGGAACCATACACAAAATAAAAAACAAAGGATGGGAAACGCAGGAGAGAAGAACAAAATGATCCAATGTTAACAAAATCTACTCCTCGAAGATCCCATCGCCCATGAACTCAACAAAGGAACATGAATTGACAGTTTGTTCAAATTATGTCAAATCCTTCTCTAGAGATACGTGAAAATGAAGTAAACGTAATTTCGAATGATTCAAAACCCTTATTTAGCTTCATGACCTTCTTCCCAGACCATGTTCCTCGGAATTGTTCGTGTACTCACTGCCCTTCAATTGTTTGGGGGAAGGGGGTGCACACATTAATCAGCATCCAACATTAGGTCAAAAACAGCGTTGGCCGTGTCCAAATTTCCCAACTTGTGACAACTCAAATCCCAGTGGATTGCATTTCGAAATGGAAACCAATTTCTGGGATGGTTGCCCTTATTGACCATCATGGGTGAGGTCAGCCCGTGAACGACCATACCTCATGGAATATTTGGTTTGTGTTTTTGGAGAATTCATGAATAATAGTATACCTGAAAAATATGAAAGTCAATTGGGATTATGACATTCCCAATATATAGAAAAATAAAAGTCATGCTCCAACCACCAACCAGATACCCATTATTCCCCAGCCATCACCTTACTCCGCCCACCTTCATTGAGGCTTGGCGTCAAATCCAACGTGCCACTGTTGGAAGCCGGCTCCGATTGGTATCCAGGCTCCCAGCCATGGGGCACCAAAACGAAGCCTCACAGGAGAGCCCAAATGGGGCCATTGTTGATACCTCAACAATATAAGTTTAAAATACATAATGGTCATTTATATCTACATATCCAGAACATAAATTCCGGAAAAACGAAGCAAACATACAAAATAGAACGCGGACATCGCACACAGTAAGAAACATGGAAACGTATACATACATACATTACATTACAGTACAGTTCATCGCATCGCATTACATTACATTTGCATATCCATATACATACTTACATACATAAGTATGTACATAAACATACAGTCAATCAATCAATCAATCAAAGCAAATCAAATCAAAGCAAATCAAATCAAAACAAATCAAATCAATCAATACATATATATATGGACACACCTACCAATAAACCTGCGCATACATAGAAAAGAGAAACTATGCCGCGAAACAAAGATATCTGTGTACGCAAGGAACAGTTCCATCACGAACGAGACATTTCATTTTCTGGAAAATGAATGATACTCGAACATGTACACCATTTACATACATAAATGCATGCATGCATACATTACATTACATTACATTACATACACTACATTAGTGAATATAATATGAATATGTATATATATATATGTATATCTTCATATAATTGTAAAAAAAGTATGTATGTCTCAAACATGCATGCACTGAACCATGCAATATGTCAAGATACACTTTATGCACAATGCACAAAGACACAAAGATAATGGAAAATAAAAAGAAATTGATACCATGACCTATATTGAATAAAATGAGAAGATGAAAGGCATTGAGAAGTTATATAGACTGACCACACAAGTACCTATATATAAATTATATAAATGTATTTGGAACAACACATAGCTACACGTAAGAAACAAGCGTACACCTAAATCCGATCCAATCGCACAAATATGTTGACTAGAATTATATGTATGCAGTTACAATATCAGGTGAAGAAATGTCAAGAAGACACAGCAATACACACAATATACAGATACATACAGATACGTTTTTGCTTCTTTAGCCAGTGAAAAGGGTCTTTGCACTTCTGGATTTTGGTGTTTGTCTTCCCGCTAGTGCTTGTTTTTTGCGCTGCATTCTTTGTTAATGGCTGGTTTCAAAACCATCGCTTTGTTTGTCGCGTCCTCATTTATACCGAAAACCTACCTAAGACCTACCAAAATACATGCCTCATTAAATGAATGGGTTTGCTTCGTATGTATCAGCTGGTGTGACAGCTTCACATCATAAATGCACATGTTACCCATCTCCAGTCTGTCGGTCAATTTGCCACTGAGATACAGCTGGTTGAAACATATCACCGTTGGTGGGAAAAAAAGGAAACGGGCTGCTAAAGCATAAGCCAGGATATAGCCAATTTAAAACATCAATAATCAATGATTTCTGTGTGTATATATATATATGTATATATGTATATGTATCACCATTCCTGTCAATCCCAGATCATTAATATTCTTAAGCCCGTTTAATTGGGGGAGGCATACCATTTTAGTTGCAAATTATCAGCTGGTAATCAAACAAGCAATGGAAAATCCACAATTTTTTAATTGTTTACCCAGCTATTAAACCTTCTTCTCGAAGGGATTTTCAATTGCCACGTTTGATTATCAAAGGTAAATCATTAAGTATTCAATTCACCATTATTCACCACTATTCACCCATTATTTACCCATTATTAATCATGATGTTTTGAATGATTTTCCACTAAAACCATTGGAACTCATGATTAACTATTATTGACTGTTTTTAACCACCATTAACCACCATTAAGCACCATTCCACTATTGGTGGTACCCCCTCCCCAGTCCAGTGGCCTTCCTCGGCAGATGGTCGCAGGCGATGCGCCGCCGCGCCACGTGGCTGCAGCGCGGGCAGATGCAACGCGCGCGCTGTGGCGCCCGAAGGGTCCGAGGGGCGCTGAAGCAACAGCTGAGGTGCCATGGCGTCCTGCGGAAAAACACATTGGAAACATAGCTGGTTCGCGGTTGACCTACCCCTCTGACAAATATTAATCCGTTGGGATGATGACATTCCCAATATATGGAAAGACATAAAACATGTTCCAAACCACCAACCAGATGGATGTGGAAAACCGATGGTTTCCCTAGGAAATCTATGAATGGTGGGTTTTGCACATCTATGTTACAGGAGGGTACAGTGCTCAATGATGAATGGAGCAAGTCTGGGTCGTAGAAATTTCATCATGGGAAACGTATCCGCAATGCACCGCCACTTGGAATCATTTGTAGCTCCCGTATTGTGGATTTTGGCTTGGATCAAGCCGCTTTTATGGGTTTTCTGATGATTTGAAAGCTGGCCGGTTGTTGTACACTCAAAAATCACATAAATGTATGGCCATTTCAGGAACAGGAAGATGATGATAAACCATGAGCTTGGGAATACTCAAACTTCAGGCAACTCGGCGCGGGATTTATATCAAACCATTCTTGACGGAGTCAGCTGGGTAAAGAAACATTAGACTCGATAATCAAGGATACTTCCAGAGGTGAACAGGTCAATCTTCGGTAGAGGGAACTCACATCTGGAAATATCCATGGTGTTTCTTGATCTTATTCGTTTAACATACGAAACCATTTGTTGTCCGCTATGGTTTATATAGTTCCAATTCGGTCTAGACCAAGGGTTTATCACCATATTATCAAATCCGCTGGGAATGCCAGATATGGGCTGAAGAGCCACGCCCCAGCGGTCCAGAGGCGAATGCAACAGCAACGCTTCGGCCTGGGGAGCAGACCGTGGTTTCAGCCTATCCCAGAACCGTAGGGATACAACATGGGTAAAATGTGTGTACATAGGAGTATATCCATATATTCATATATATATGTATATATACATATATATGTATATATATATACACTGTAAGTACAATTAAACACATACACATGAATGTCTATGCATATATTTGCAAAAAAAAACAACCATGCACACAATACATATCTTGCCAAACATGCAAACAACACGTATGTATATATATAATATAACACATACTTAAATATGTATGTTTACATGTAAAGAAGAAAGAGTATGCAAGAAATCAATGCTCTGGAGGCATCATACTTCTGTATATATATACACATGTATGTATATATGATATATTATATATATATGTAGATAGATAATGATAGATAGATAGATATAGATATAGATATATGTATATATATATGCACACGTGTAAATACAACATGTAGTACCCTAAAACACATGTTTAAATTGAAGAGCCATGTGATGGAACCCCACGAGCTTGACATGCACAAACTGGTTTGTGGTTTCCCGTATCAAATATGTTCAATGTGCCTTCGAACAACTGGAACGATCTCTGATGACTGACCGATATTCTTAGGGCTCAACCATCAAAAACGTTATTGCTGATGAACTTATGCATTTTTTTAGTTCACATCTATATGTCTATACACAGTATATACATAGCTTCTGAAATATCTCGACTATATCCCCATTTGATGGGTGAGGAAAAAGCATACTCAATACTCACTACATTGTTACAAAACTATACAAAACTATATTTATCTTCAAACACATGACCATGGCTCAAACATCAGGAGCCTATGAACCCACACAATTGGTCATTTTCATTCACTATCTTTTTCAAAGGGGTCATTAAATTATACGTATATCATCATGATTAATACCATCCGTATACGTTCATACATTATTGAATCATTATTGCTATAATTTATGATATACCATCCATGTTTTTTGTGACAAGGATTTGAGCCATAGCCACCATAGCCACATCGATCTAGTGCTGCAGAAGCACCGCAGGGATCCATGCCAACTGCGGCCGGCCCAGCGGTAGTGGACGACCATTCACCAACACACTCAATGGCGGCCCCTGCAACGCTGCGAGGGGCAAGGTGGTGGATTCTTTGGCTTACGGACCATCATCATTTTCCATATTAAAGTGGCACAAATATAGGGGTATCAGTATACAATAATACAATATTTGAGATAAACCCATATCTTCCTTTTCAATCCTTTTTATTCGTCTCTGGTGCATGTCTTGCTCCAAGCCTCGAAAGGACATAGAAACCTACTGGGAAGAGGGAAAATGACTGATTTATAGATGTTAGATGTTAAAAATATGATTTACTTAAATTGAACATGATTAAACATGCTGATTTCATGCAAAAAAAAATGGGAGTTTGACCAACTGGTCATTTTACATATTTCAACATAGCTATGGCTGCCACGCCACGGCGAACCGGGCCGGAGCGCTGCAGAAATACCTACCTTGATTGGGTGAGTAAAAGACAGGTACCACCAAAAATATGTGGATCTAACGTATTCAACATGATTTACAAGGATGTAAGCATCAAAACACGGGGGTTTTCCATCAGGATTGTATCAATTTATTGTTTGCATCCTTAACCACACATTTTTTTTTGAACCGACCGGTGCGACATTTGGATACCCCCAAAACAGTGGTGTAACAAATCTTTTTTTAACCATCAGAATGGCTATACCCCATTTATCGGACACATCCAAATATCATTTCTTTTTTTTAAAAATATCTGATCCAGTTATATCATGTTATATCCAACTATGTAAAATCCCCGTAAAATGTCATTGTACCTCGATTTCTTGCATTTGCTTCAAGGGGTCCCATCCCCAAAAATGAATTCTTCCCTATAGATCCACTGGTTGAATTATCATGATTTATCCCACCATATCCCAGCTAAAATCACCCTAAAATGCCATACCCCCTTCCCATTTCTGTTGGTGAAATCCCCCTTAAAACTTAAAACCCATCGTTCCCTAGCGCCCCTTCCATGGAGAACCCCTGGGCACTTCCCTCTGTCCTGCCTTGCTCGTCTCTCGCGACGCCATGGCCAAAGACCAATCTGCACCCGGGCCCACCTGACTATGGTGGTGGTGGTGGTGGTAGAATGGTATAACATGGGACTATCATATGGGAATATTTGATGCGATATAACTATATAGCCAACTTGATATGATGTTTTCTTTTGTCCAAACATAGGGACTCTAACCACCAAATAAGGGAATTGAAACAGCAATAACACGGATGTAACCAATGAATGATGGAAATGATGGAAATGGGTCTGTCCAGAAATAGCTAAGATATGGCAATCTCACAGGGACAATTTTGGGGTACTATATTTTCAGACAAACCCAAATCCTGGCATAGTTTAAAATCTAACCATTGAGTCTCATGTGTCCAGCGTACCCGAATCCGCACTAAGAGTGTGGTTTTGCAAAGCAGTGAGGGATCAAACGGGATCAGTAGTAGATACAGCAACAATAGGATACTTTGATACTCTCAAATTCAACACATGGATACAACATGATACAATGATACAACCTGCAAAAGGCACTTTTTTTGGGATATAACTTAACAATACTTAACAAATATCACCAACAATTCACACACACCATCATCACGACTTGGGAGGCAGCGTACCCAAAGATGGGGATGCAACCAGGAGTACACCACAGAGCAAAAGCATAGAACCACATCCGACAAGAACGAGACTATACAACCAAGTGGTTCCAGCTGATTTCACATCTCACAAGGCAGTCCCAACCATGCTCAAGAATACTTGATTACAAAGATCCATAAGCAACGCACATGTGAATACTTGGACAAATGATAATTTTGGGGATGGCAGGACTCTAGCATTTTTTGGGCATTTTTGCAAATAGATGGTATGTGTACATTCACATGTACACATACATATTTGTGTCCACAGTCTACTTTGGGCATGACTGTGGCAGTTCAGTCTTGTATCCACGTTGGTTGACAGCTGCCAATTGCTGTGGAAATGCGGCTCAAACACGGGCAAGAAGGGGACCTCATAGCAGGCTAGTTCAATAAGACAATCCACTAGTTGTCAATTTTTTTGGTCACGTCTGTTCCCCTTCGGAATTTCACGGCTCAAAACAAGGATAAACATGCATACGCATTTTAAATGGTATTTGCAGTGAACTTCCGCATCCCTTTGGCTATCCCAGCCATGAACAAGAACACCACCCGGCACCTGCAGCAGAGAACATCTGCCAGCATCAGCACCCAAGGCTTGGGGGTCGTCAATGGTCCAAATGCACAAAGGTCCTCCGCGAGCGAATTTCATGGCGCTTGCGGGTCATGTTGGTATTGAGCCCTGGTACGCTGGTGATGGGTATGGGTATCACTGAAGTGGGCACTGTCTCCCCAAAAAAAGACTGTTCAAAAAGTGGCATCCGAATCCCCCACGGATTGAGAAAACATCAACAATAATTACTCATAGGCGGTGGCTTCGATGGCAAAATGCCATTCTTCTTCTTCTCCTTTTTCGTCTCTTCTTCTTCTTCTCCTTTTTCGTCTCTTCTTCTTCTTCTTTCTACATTTTACTTCATTTTACTAAATATGTGTGAATACTATCGCTGTTTTGATATCACTAAACATCACTATCAAACCATATGACACCATTATAATTATAAACCATCCATTTTCAGAAGTTGATCATTTTGATCCCCTCCCTCCACCCCCAACCCCCACCTGTGGACAACACGTGCAGCGCGCCGTTCCCCACCACCGCGTCCACCACGCCGTCGGAGCGCCTCGACAGGGGCAGCTCTGCACGGACCATGCCCTCATCGAAGGACAGGCTGCTGCCTCAGCGCCGGTGGGACCTGGGGACGCCTGGGGATGGGAGGGTTGAAGAAACAAAATCCAAGGTTTGACCAGCAAAATTTTGATGGGAGGGTTTGAATCAACCATTTCTGATGTTGATTTATATTGATGCAAACATCAGAAATTGCGATTTTGAGCAGCAAAATCCCAGAAAAGATGAAGTAGAAGATGATGATGATGATGATGATGATGATGATGATGATGATGTGGAATATCATAGCGATTTAGCTAGCAACACTTGGGATTCAGCAAACAAACATGGTGTCTTTCATCAGCAAACAACTCTAACTAACGACAATTGAGATGTCAGCCATGAACATGGTGATTTAACCAACCAAAATAAGGGTTTCACCACCGGAAATCGGAAGTTACTTAGAAGAAATGGTGGTTTAATGAGGGACAATTGTGGTTTCACCAGAAAAACATGTGGTTCAGTTCAATCGAAGAAACACCTTGATCGCACCATGAACATGTGGAATGATTCGATGAAGTCAACATAAACTCAACCTACCTGGTGTCGTGAACTAACCGATTTTGATTGCTTGAAGCTGATGTGGGGCGAGGAGTAGAGAATGGGGTAGAATGGGGTGGAATGGGGTGGAAGCGGGTGAAATGGGGTGAACAAAGAAGTTCGCGCTTCAACATCGATTCTATCTGATTTTGAGGCGACCACCTCTGACTCTTTCCTCATTGCGGACTTCAAGCATCGCCCCCTACACGCTGCTTCAATATCAATGACCATTTGGGGCCTTATATATATATTATAATATATCTAAATATATTATAATATATCTATATATATATATTATAATATATCTATCTATATATATATATATCTATATATATAATAATATATCTACATATTCATATATATATATAATATAATAATACGTATATATATATATATATTAATATATCTATCTATTTATAATATATATATATTATTATTATTATATATTTATATGTTATAATAATATATCTATATATACATAATAATGTATATATATATATTATAATATATCTATATATTATAATCTATCTATCTATCTATCTATCTATCTATATAATAATAACAAATATACATATATATATATAGCATCTCATAACATCTCGACTTTTCCCACCTCCGAGCTGTCCGAGCTGTCCGAGCTTCGTTCAAAGAAGAGATCTGCCAGTGGCACCACTTTGGGTGGATCCAACATGGCGGGTCTTTGCCTCGACAGAACATGGACCGGGTTTATGGTTGGCGGCTGGTAGCGAAAAACCATCGATATCTGATTGGGCTTATATAAAATAGTGATTATACTAGCAATAATAGTGATTATATATGGTTATATGATGTTATATGATGGGATTATATATAGATATAACATACCTGGTTGGTGGTTGACCTACCCCTCTGACAAAATATGAGTGAGTCGGGGTTACTATTCCCAACTGAATGGAAAAAACATGTTCCAGACCACCAACCAGGTGATATCTATATATGGTGGATTTTCCATTGCCACGTTTGATTAGTGGTGGGTTCTTGGATGGTGGAGATGTATCGCAAGCATCTCCATCATTTCGTGCAAGAGTACGGAATTGAGTAGTGAACATTCAAACATCTTCTCATCATCAATTTCTTGATGTTCAGTAGGCTACTAACGTGGATTTACCATGGACTTACCTACAAACGACAGCTACATCTAAACACGGTTCAACTCACACCACCAAACATTCTGAAGAAGTTGAGCGGCTGAACCCGATGATATTCGGGACCTTCCGAACCAAACACCGCCTTGGAGCGCTGGATGGTGCTGGGTGCTGGATGGTGCTGGTGAAATGACAGATTGAAAGACATCAGACCCATTAAGGAATGTGGTAAACGCAATACCAGAAGTGGTCAAACCCTCGAGTAAACAAACACAGCTATGGAAAATCCATCACTTTCAGACCATTGCCTAGGGAATTTCATGGAATTTCTATAGCCATGTTAGTTTACAGGAGGGTCATCACATTCAGCAAGGCATTTTGGATTTCTTAGTATCCACAGTAGTGAAAAGTCTCACTGCGCGAGGGAACTGAACGCAGGGACCGGATGGAATTGACGTTGCGCAGTGTTTTCACAGACCCGAAACATGTTTTTGCCACTTGGGATTCATCATCCCAAAAATTCCCACCGATTTTTTCAGATCATCCGCGAAATGAAACCACCAAGCAGACTAGAACTGCCATTAATTACGTGTAATATGCAATGATATGGTAAATCTTCCATTTCGATCCATGATGATTTTACCATTAAACATCTGGACTTTCCGTTCCCAACTTTGGAAGCCCCAACTCGAGTCAATCAGGGGTTGATTCTTCACAAACCTTAGTGCGTGCCTGTTGAAGATAGTGTGTGGAAAATAAGCAAAACACCCACTTGGGATTGCTAAACCATGCTTAACCCAAAAAAACATGAAGCCAGGCTGGCCAAAAAAACTAGGATTTGTCAGCATGATTTATCCTTGAATTTAACTTCTTGCTGAGATGCTTACCCTCTGGTAAACTAACATAACTATGGAAAATCACCATTGAATAGTGAATTTTCCCATTAAAAATTGTCATTTTCCATAGCTATGTTATATATACATAGTTTACCAGAGGGTAACATGGCTGTTGAAAAAGGGAACGATCCACCATGGTCTACTCAAAAATTCCATCATCCCAAACAAATTGCCACTCGGAATGGGTTTAAAAAACTATTATATATCACCATCTTTGGGGGAATAAACATCCATAAACCAACTAAACCAACTAAACCAACTATTTTATGGGTTTTGACTCATAGCCACATGAAACAGTTTCGGCAGGGTCGGCAGGGCCATCCTTAAGACTTCGTTTTTTGGACGCTGATCTCCAAGTCACAGGATGAAACTCCAGCGCTTTCAGCACCTGCCATGCACCAGCAGGCTCCTGGACCACGTCTGTCACAGCTGTGACCAGTGATCCAAAAAAAATGTGGACAAGTACAGAGTGAGTTAACCAACAGAAATTGGGATTTGGCGATATTCAAATCGTTCAAATAACAAAATGGGGACTTCAAGTCCATAGATTTTTTCTGCTGGGCCGGTGTTGAAAAGCTGCCTGAATCTTGACTTGGTTCTGCCTATGCGCGTTGCCAACAGGGAGAGGTGGTCTGTGTTTGAATTTGGGTACTGCCCCCATCCGCTTGGTATCGAAGTAATCCAAGCCCCAGGCAACTTAAACTCAAGCAACCCATTGAGCGAGACATGGCAGCCGGCATGTGCTGTACTAGCCGCCTGTATCACCTTTTTGACCCTGAGGGGACCTGGGGACCTGGTGGTGTTCTACAGATGGCGATTTACTTTTCTCTCTTCTTGGTCAAGTGATCGCCATCTTTCTTCAGATCATCTAACACGTTAATCTCAGTATGGAAAACCAATCAGATTGCTCCTATCTCCTGAGGCTACCCCCCGGTAATCACATGTGGCAACTGAAAATCCACCATTTAGTTTGATGATGTTTGCTGACTTTCGCAGCTTGAAACCGCTCGAACGCCCCATGGATCCCCGTGGCGTCCTTGCGCAAGCGCCGCGCCGGCGCCACTTTGGCACGGCGCAGGGCTTCCAGAGCACGGACCCACGGCTCGCCCAAGGTGGGGCCGACGCCTCTTAGAAATTGTGGCTTTCTGAGACTGGGAAAAAAGTTTTGGAGATATCATGATTGTCATGTTCAGTTGGGATGTTGAATTTGGATTTGGATGAATTTGGATTCTAACGCCTGGATCATCTAGACTCCCAAATTCTTCCAACATGATCTACATCCGCCAAGGGAAGGTGTTGGGTAGCAACATTGAAAAATGTAGTTCACTGTCCACAAACCTATATCGGGGTTTCCATAAATGGGGGATCCCCATTTATGGTTGGTTTACAATAGAAAATCTTGTTAAAATGGATGATTTAGGAGTACCCAGATTTTAGGAACCCCCCATATGACTATGATACTCCAAGATAAGGGGCTTTGGCAACCTAGACTCTTTGTGCAAGAGTTTCAATCTGTGATCACCTTGACACAATTGCTCTCATCCACTCTCGTCATACTCCTCTTACTCACCATCATCACCATCACCATGCTGAAAGCCCATTGAGCCATTGAGAATACGGATTATACTAGTTGGCTGGTGGGTTTACATTCATATGGGCTAGGTTATAATTTCCAATAACCAGGTAGTATATAGAACTCTTTACAATAACCAATCAACAAGGATATTTTCACTGGTTCCGTTGATGCCATCACCTAGCGGCTCATCTCCATACAGCTGAGTCACTTGCGTTTCCGCTCGCAGGGCCTGCCATGGAAGTCATAGCTTGCAGTATCCGTTGGTCTTTCTGCTTTGATCTATCCATCAAGCTGAGATCCAAAGACCACAGATTCCGATCAAATCGATATACCCTCTGGTAATTTAACATAGCTATGGAAAATCACCATGCTATTAATGGGAAAATCCACTATTTCAATGGTGATTTTCCATAGTTATGTTAGTTTACCAGAGGGTAAACCTCCATTTTCCTATGGTTTTCCTATGGTTTTCCTATGGTTTTCCCATATTTTCCCCCTTTTCCGGCACTGGCTCTCCCCACTGTCACCATCTGTCACTGACAGCGCCTAGCACCGCCAGACTGGAGACGCCCCGTCGCTCCAGCAGCGGCCGCAGGGCCTCCCGCAGCGAGGCGTCGAAGCGATCGAAGGCCAAGACCGACGTCAGGGCCTGCCATGGAAGCTGCACCAAGGTGGGGACCTTCAAGGCATCGAAGATGGGAATAGATGGGAGATGATGGGAGGGGGGCAAAATCTGGAATTTTCGCAGATTTTTTTTTGGATACATCCATTTTGACGCAAAGAGCAATAGGCAATACGTCTGATTTCAATCAGGAAAAGTACAACTAGTGGACAAAAGGATGCGAAAGGAAGATTTAGTCAGGAAAATTGAAGACTATTTTAATCAAAAACTATTGGACGAATGGAACGTCTTATCAGGAAGGAACGTCTTATCAGGAAAATTGGTGAAAATTGGAGATTTAACACAACCAGTAGAGATAGAACGGAACTTGGGGATTCCATAACCCAACACATGGAACATTTGATATAATTTGCTTATATTTTTGGGTTCAATATCAATAGTTTCCCTTGGGGTCAGATCAATTTACCAAACATGCCGGGAAAAAAGGTCAGGTCTTGGTTCACAAAATTCAACATGATCTAAGCAACAACCCATGGAGTTTCAAACAAACAAAGTGGGATTTATGAACAAACATGAGGACAACTATAGAACATATTCTGACTTGTTTTGGCATACCCAGGCAGGACATTCATCTGGTATTCTGCCACAAAGTGGGCATTGGTTTGCAGCTGCACAAAAACGACAAATGAAGTGGCTGTCAACAGACCAAACGAAGGATCTAAGGGATAGATATGCAGATTGCAGTGACGAAAACCGGAGAAAGTACCAATGGTGATGATTGGACCGCCAAAGACCCAAGAAAATCTGGTTTTCAGACAAAGGGTGGATACCTCCTATGGTCTCATGGTCCATGTTGAATCCACCAATTGATGACCTGGGTAGATCAGCCGCTGCTCCATGGCGTACCCGATGACCCATGCTGAACCTCCTCCAAAGGTTCGTTTGGGAAGCGCTCCAGGTGTCGGATGACTGCCAGCAATTCTCGCGCGCTGTAGGGGTACCTTAGATGACATTGTGATGGCCCTGTCTTGAGGAAACAGCCTTGAAAAAGAGGTGTGGGCTTGGCATGCAATTCTTGTCGGTCAACTCCCCGTTGTCACTCTGAAAAGTCATGAAAAGTCGTCGGGGCCTCTTTCTGTTGTATGATCCCCCCTTGTTGCTGCTGGTTCAATTGCTGCCTGGTCTTAAGTCTACCGGGCCGATATCGGATATGCCCATCAGTGAGGAAACAACCGCCCTTGGGGAGGTGGAAAAAAACCTGACAATCGCCATTTTTCGTAAAGGTTCACGGGTTCACCCATTCTATTGCATGAACATGCCAGTGAATGCCAAGAGAACCATCATGAAACAGTCACTTCAGTAGAATTCCCAGCCAGCCATGTTTGATTAGCAAAGGTTACTGCCCTGACATTCAACATGAAACCCAAAACACGGCCATATCCACCGGTTAAATATATCGGAACACCATCTTTGGGACCCCTTTTCTTCAATCTTATATTTGTGCATAATACAAGAGGAGAATAACCTTATTTACCTGGGTACATGAATACACAATTTCTATGTGTATATATAATTATATATATATATATATCATCGGCTAGGGGATGATTTCGGACGTACCTTTTTTTAAACATTTTTGTTTTAGCATAACTTCAAGTCATATATCGTATGTGACGCTTGTACAAAAATAAAATGCAAATAGAATGCAATGCACAAAGCAACATAGAATGCAATGCGCAAAATAGAATGCAATGCACAACTTTATGTCTGCAAATAGAATGCAATGCACAAAAAAACAGTTTGCAAACTCACCCTCTAGTTTGCAAACTCACCTTCTAGTCTGCAAACCCACCTTCTAGTTTGCAAACTCATCTTCTAATTTACAAATTCATCTTCTCAATGATTAAATGCACATTATTTTTGTTATGGGTTCAAGTCACTTCTGTTTCAAGGGGGGTAGGGACTCTTTCCGAGAGAAGCAAGAGGGTGGGGGGGGGGTAGGGACTCTTTCCGAGAGAAGCAAAGCTTCCTTCACAAGGGAGTGAACCACTTGATTGAAAAACAATTGCATACAAAGAAACACAATACTATGAAGTAGAACCCTTGGGTGTATGTAGTATTTTTTGAGAGAAACAGGTCATGATTGTATGTGTGCAATATGCCCTTCCATATGTCAAGTCTTTCCTTAAAATCGGTACATGTCATACGGAAAAATGCGAGGAAGGCTGAGCTTTATTACAAGATGTATTGCATCTTTCCACATCTTGTATTTTTCTGCAAGAATGCTGCTTCTTACTTAAGGGAATACCTTGTCTTCACGGCAATTAGTTTGAAGAAGTTGAATCTTTCCAAAAAAAGGTCATACAAGACAAATGAGAGGAAGGATGAGCTTCATTATTAAAGGATGTATTGCATCTTTCCACACCTTGTAGTTTTCTTGCAAGGATACTGTTTTTTTATTTAGGGAATATCTTGTCTTCAAGGCAGATTGTAACCTGTAAGCAGCATTTCCTTTAACAACAATCTTTTAGTTTTTTTGAAGGAATGCAGCATGTTTCAAATGAAAGTTACTGGCTACAAGATAGAAAAAGGCTTTTTTTTGGGGGGGCTAGCATATATATATACTTATATATGTACTTATATATACAGATACATATGCATAATCACTGCCGGCAGGGTTGGCCGAAACCATCGCGAAACCATATCATCATATATACCCTAATCATTGGTAATCCACTATAAATGGAGCTTTGAGGTTGAACATCATCTTTAAATGTCCGATTTTCCTTTACCACGTTTGATTGCCGCAGGGTAATTCCATATATCGGCGGATACCATCACATATCACCATATATTATATATACTCATTTATAATTAATCATATACAATCATAAAGAATCATTATAATCATATACAATAATATACAATCATAATTAATCATATACAACCATATATAAACACATACAATCATATACAATCGTATATAATCATATACAATCAGATATAATCATATATAATCATATACAATCATATACAATCATATACAATCATATACAATCATAATTAATCATAATTAACCATAATTAATCAAATATAATCATAAATAAAAATATACAATCAGATATAAATATATATAATCATATACAATCATATACAATCATATATCATCATAGAATCATATACAATAATATACGAACATATACAATCATATACAAATATATATATATATATAATCTGTATACAATCTATATATCTACGAATATTCACAACCAGTACCTAGCCTTTTGCCGAGCTGCTGCAGCCGCCCATCCTCCAGTGCCAGGCGCAAATCTGCGAAGAGCGCCACCAGGGTGCGTAGGATGCCCTCGGGGACGCTGGGACCTGATGGCATGGCAGGTTTTCTGCAACGGAGGGGAAGACAGTGATGGTCATTTTTTAATTGAACATATAGGATGATTCATTGATAAATCATCTGATTTATATAAGTGTTTTTTTTAATATGTCCATTGAATATTTTTTCTTGGCAGATTCATTTTTTAGTTGAAATAGTTGTTTTTTGATGATTAACCATGCTGAAAAATCCATGGAGTTGGGTAAATCCAAACGTTCCTTTTTTTTTGGGACAAAGTAGCCATCTGGTGTATGTTTATTTACAGTATATATATAAATAACATTATATATCTGTGTGCTATATCCACATATTCCTAAAAACATGATTGATCAATAAACCATACAACTATTCAACGAAGGTTGCATCAGGTTGCGTTGTGGTAGTGCGTATCAAACTCTAGAAACAATAGGAATGGGACCAACAAAAAATGATATTCTGACACAGCCAACAAACACTTAGTGTCTGGAGAGAGAGACCTTCGTAGACAACACAGATTTCAAACATGGGGCTGACCAGGCTAACCCGCAAAATGGGTCAGGTCTTAAATGACCTGGATGAAGCAACACGGGTGAATCATCTTAATTGATGAGGGGTGACCCAAGCCAAAAAAAAGACATGGAACCCCGGCAATTTTGAGCCATTCCCATCTATACAAACAAAAAATAGTGAACTTTGGGATCATCAACTTGTAGATGATTCGTAGATGGTAAAAAAATATAATCATAGCTGCCTCCACAGTAGCTAACAAACATGTCGATGACAGAAGCAGGTGCCAAAGTCCGATTTTCGGAGATCTTTTCTTACACTCTGATATTTTCAATTGGACCTCGAAGGCTTCTCGTACCAAAGGGATGAATCATCCATTGGCAGATCCCCCCGATGCCAAGAAACCGATGGCCCGCGCCAGTTGAAGTTCTGATTGTGCATCCTCAAGTGTGATAGGAAGTTGGACAGGCCCCTGGGATGTTGAACCTCATGTTGGGGTCATGTTGCCCATGGATCCCAGGGGAATAAGCAGCCAACTAGTCTTGTGGTCATGGCTTTCTTGCAGGGAACAAAGGCGCTGTCAAAACACTAGATTTAGGGGATGATCGTGGCATCTTCGACAGACAAAACGTGCGAAATCATACTCTCCTACAAGAAATCAAGATTTGCGACGATCTGGGAAATACTGATTTTTCCGCTTCTGGGTCGCGAATGATGATCTATCAGAGATGCCGCTTTTGGAATCTTTAGATGACAGTGGACCACTCGACACCAGTAACGTTCTCCACGTGTTGAACGACAAGATGCTGGATTGTCCAAGCAAAAGACGGAGAACACGTCCTTGGCTAGAGGGATGATCCCCGGCAAGTGGCTTGCAGTAGCATCTGTTAATTTAACAATTTTTGCAATGGAAAATGGTCCATTTATACATTCAGTTCGATGATCTAGCTACTAAAAATGGTGATTTCCCATAGCTGCCATAGCTATGTACATTGTACAACTGAGGTTCTGAAATCTACTGTATGCTCATTCTTTGTCTCAAACATGGAATCTGCAGCCATTCTTAACATCGCAGCAACATGGAGAACGACCGTTCGGGCTGTGGACCCCCCAGGGTGAAACCACAAAAAACGAGACCGGACGATGTTGAGATATGAACGCTTGGTGGTGCAACAACCATTTTGAAAAATGATGGAGTTCGTCAATGGGAAGGATGACATCCCATATATTATGGAAAAATAAACAATGTTCCAAACCACCAATCAGATATCCAATTACTATAGAGTAGCCATCCTTGAAACCGACATGACTTTCGCAGCGAAATCTGACCTTCTTGTAGGTGCCCCAGCTGCTAGAATCATCTATTTTGGGTCAATATGTTCGAGCCATAACCAGATCAATGGGCCCTGTAAAATGAAATGACGTGCAAAACTGAGTTTCCATGTTCTACATTTCACAGGTCAACTGTGCTTGGTATGTCAGCTAAGTCATGTCTGGATAGTCTGAAGCGATCCTCCAGGTCTGAACTAAGCGGTAGACGAAACCAATGGATCTTCCCAAGCCTCCCTGGTTTGGTGGTTAATCTACACGAGGTCACGAGGCACCAATTTTTTGAAGATGGAAAGTAAGACATAGTGGAAACCCCCAAGCACTATGTCTACCTTTCTACCCTTCTACCCATCTATCCATCCCATCCATCTGGGCAAATCATTCTAATTCTGTAAACAATCATCAATCTTGAGATTATTCCAATCCTAACTGTCATTTTCATTTGACCTTGGCCAGTGAGCTTGTCATAATTCATCCGGATCCCATGCGCCACATCTATCTTTTCTCCCATCTAGTCCCATCTAGTCTCATAAGTCTAAGCCTATCTAAACCTATCTATTCATCCCATGCCATGGGACTAGATTAGGTGGAAAAAAAGTAATGTAATCTACTCACCATGGATTATTGTAATTCATCTAATCCCATCTATTCTAATCCTATTTGGCGGTTTTTTTACGCACCATTCTCCACTCACCCGGGACCATTTGGGGACCGAAAACAGCTGATCACTTTGGATACCCTCTGGTAATTTAACATAGCTATGGGAAATCACCATTTTCAATGGGAAAACTCACTATAAATGACCATTTTCAATAGCTTTTTGTATGTTTACCAGAGGGTATCTGGGGATGATTCATTCATTCCAAGCGTCGGCTTCCCGGAGCAAATCGTTGCCCAGGAAGGGAAATCCCGGACGGTTCGCCAGCACAAACCTGGGCAAATTTGGCAAATCCATCGCCGCAGATGGAGTTCTTGCTGGGAAAGTCATCTAAGAATAGGAGTATAACAGCTGGTTAATATGGTTTTTGTATGGTTAATGATGGTTAATAATATTCTGGTTGGTGGTTGAGCCCTACCCCTCTGAAAAATGATGGAGTGAAAGTCAGTTGGGATCATGGAACTCCCAACTGAATGGAAAAATACAATTCATGTTCCAAACCACCTACCAGACAGGGACTTCTTTGATGATTTTCCTATTGTAATATGGGAGTTTCGATGATCTATCTCCTTTTTTTTGGGGGATTCCGCAGAAAAATCATGAATATTTTCAGGGAGATTTATCACCAGGGCAGATTACCAGAGGCTGGGATGATCCACTTCCATCCCTTGCGAAGGCGAGAGAATCAACGGCATGATCATCCCCAACGGATCAAAAAAGACTTACTTCAGACATATTTGAAAGCACCAGTTGAGCCATAACACATATATATAATATAATATATAATATATAATATAGATGTATAAATGCATCTATCCCATCTCATTATACTAGTCGGTTGATAGGTTTCCGTAATATGGGTTTGCATAATTTCAAATAACCACGTAGCATAACGCCTTACAATAAAGAATCAACAAAGGAGTCCTTAATGGCTCAGTGTTCTGCCTTAGTGGGTCAAATCCATTTTTTTTTCATGGTTCAATATGTTAAATCACCATTTTCATGGTTTAGAATATGTTAAATCACCATTTTTTCATCGTTTTTCAGTGGTCAAATCCCCATTTTCTTTCTCTGGCCCTGCGCCCGAGCATGCCCGAGCTGCATGCGAAACTCGGGATGAACTTGGATGGTTCTCTCGCTTCCTGCCTCGATACTGCTGGCCAACCTGCCAACGGTGCCATAGGAAGCACCAAAAATAGCCAAAAAGTATTGCAACATATTGTAAAGTCCGACCAAAATCGGTTGCAACTCACTTTTCATCACTTGTCTATCTTTTTGGAGGGTTACTAATGTTACTATAACTTGTTGCATCACTTGCACTGATATCGGTGAAACAACATGGGATGCCCCCAAGTGATACGTCTCCAGTCTAGCAGTCTAGCCACCTAAGAAGTCCTCGGTTCAACATTGCTGGTAGATAGATGTAGCAAAGGATTGATCCATCCTCACATACCCTCTGGTAAACTAACATAACTATGGAAAATTACCATTTTTAATGGGAAAATCCACTATAAATGGCCATTTTCAATAGCTATTTGTGTTTACCAGAGGGTAGTTGTTTCAAACCAAATTGAACAATGGCTTAGCCTACATCTTTTGCTGCCGTCTGGATACGGCACATGTGTTGATTTGTGTGTGCCATAAGGTTCCTAACAGAAGCATGGCAAGAAATCTCCAGGGAGAAGCAGATTTGAATTTCTTATAATGGAGAACCCGAAAATTGTCCTATGTATTGGTCATCTTGAATAGCGAAACACATGGGTTTTGGGGCACCCAAATGACGAAGCAGCCATATCAAGAAATGTTGATCATTCAAGCCGTCCCCAAACTATCCAAACTAAGCTCCTCATTCGTTTTATTTGGTGATTAACTGATAAACACCCCCGAAATAGGCGGCCTGCGTCCATCAGGCAATGCCAACTGGCCGTCTTCAATGAGAGATTTCAGTACCACAACCACCTGATGGGCATGGTGTCATGGTTGGGTAGCCTGGTGGTTAAGTTACTTAGGCCCAATATATGACATTGGGATCATCATCCCTTTAGTGAAGCAAAGCACCTGTGAGACTTTCATTTTCAGCAACAGAGTCAATCTGCCAAACAGGATGTTTTTTCATCCCACAATGCCCAATCTGAGATGCTTCCCCTTCTTGCCAGCACCAGACATCTTCTTGGGTGGCAAAGGCTATAGAAGCACACGGCTAGTTCACTGTTGGCATGCTCGGTCGGACACGGGCAAGACTCTGCCGCCTGCCCTTGGTGTCATGCCTTGAAATACTCACACATGTGATGGATTGAGAACAGCTGAAAAGGATGATTCATACCTATAATTACATGATATATACCAATGTTGCAGTAATTATGATCTACATTAGATCGTGTCCCAGTATCTTTAAACCTGTTTATATAAACCCAACAAAAATCTGTCTAGAACGGCGAGAACCTCTCGCTCTATTTGTGCCACCAGGCTCAGCTCGCTCCACACGGCTTTGTCAAAACATGGGGGCCCTGTTGCATGGCCGTTCTCATGGGGAAAATGATGATAAACCATCAATGGGAATTTCAGGATCCTATATAAGGGCTATGTAAGGGGATATCCCCCTAAAATATGGCCTTATATGGTACAGTACCTCCATTTTAGGATCCTGGAATTCCCATTGAAACCATGAAAAAACCATAATTTTTTTTTTGGGGTACCGTAATTTCAGACAAAAAAAAGTGTAGAACATGTCAACTCAGTCAACCAGGAGATGCAATGATTTTTTCTTCGAACAAAATGAAACAAATCCACAACTTTTCCGCACAATTGATTATTTGTAGGATCTGACTCCATGGCAAAAGAAACAAAATTCATGGCTTGAAATGTTGGGTCATTGTGGGAGATACAGAAAACAACAAAGATGGAGACCATCGATCTTAAGACAAACCCAGAATTTGTCTCACACGTGTGGGTGGTCCAACATTTGAACCATACCCATATCACCTTCTTATATCTGGCTGTTTATTAGTTATATATTCATTATCAGAGCATATCAAGGCCAATCTTAGACTTAGATATGATGGGAAAAAAAAGGTTAGCTGGTTAGGTTGCCAGCTATTACCATGTATGGTAAACTATGGTAAACAATGCAACAGATCCATCCGTACTAATCAAAGTACTACTCCAAGGTTTTTCAAATCCCGATCTTTCACTGCTTACGCTTAGTTACCCTCTGGTTGTGACTAACATAGCCATGGGAAATGGCCCATTTATAGATGGTTTACCTATTAAAAATGGTGATTTTCCATGGCTATGTTAAATAACCAGATGGTAAATTCCAAATTTGAATGGCAAAAACTACATGCATCCATTATTCATCGGCTATACTTAGTCGTGCATCTCAGTTGGTGGTTTCCAACCCAGTCTACCTCTGGATGTTGTAAACTAACCTAAGTGGGCAATTTCATATGGTACCCATTATTCATTTTTCATTGCAATGCGGTAACAGTTATTAAAAAATCCCAAAATCACTATTTTGGGCTATTTTATTCACTATACACTACCATAGAATAACCCTCACTATTTCTATGGGTGGTAACCATGCCCAAATGGTAGGCTTCTAAAAAACGGACGCCCCAGATTTCATGGGACCAAAGAGTTTCCTGTAGATTCTTCCCAACAATCATACTAACCACATTTTTGATGGTTAAAAGTGGTTGCAAAGACCTATTCATGCAATTTTTCATGGTTAGTCCTTCATTCTTTGTGGTCTTCCCAATCTGACCACAGATTTATGGTCTTCACCGTTCCCAACTTTCATTTTTCATGGTCAAATCCCGATTTTTCATGGTCAATCCTCCATTTTTACTGGTAAAATCCATATTTTCGATGCCAAAATCACGATTTTCCAACCCGGAAAACCCCCGCAACGATGCCTCCAAAGGCGCTTTATCGGCCTCGTCCAGAACCAGTGCGCGACCCAGCTGCGCAGCACGCACCAAGGGTGAGTCCTGGATGTATCTGGTGATATTGATGTAAAATTTACGGTATGGATTGATATCATATAGCTATAAAATCAATATGTTATAGTTATAGTCTATAACCACACATTCCATATATATATATATATACACACGACTTTTATCGTCATGTGCATTATTGATATGGAAACTTCATTACTGATATGGATAATGGTATCAGAATGGTATATGCTATCATGGTTATTCATATGTTATGGATTGTTATGGTATAATAATGTTGTGCGTGCTGTAAATATAACAATAAGTATGTCAATATTTAGGTAAACAATGAACATACAGTACTGCTCTCTTTTAAAATTATATAGTATATTTATGGTATATACACTATCGACCATACCATATATGGTTGTGGTTGTGCGTCATGAGCATATTTGCTTGTATCTGGTGATATTGATGTTATGGTGTGCCTATTATCTGGTACTTTAACGTAGCCATGGACAATCACCATTTTGAAAGGTGAATATAGGTAAACCAATCATAAATGGGACATTTTCCATAGCTATATTAAACATGCACAAGGTACATGTATATATATATACACCGCAAATGCCTGGGCTTTGCCCTGAACCGCAACGACGGCGGGCAACGCATCATCATCATCATCATCATCATCACCATCATCATCACCATCATCAATTGAGTGTAGATTTTAACATTCCCTAATACCTTTGATCTTCCCAATTGAATGTAAAGTCTCACGGGGGTGGGATTTTAATATTCCCTAATACCTGTGTAGATCTTCCCAATTGAATGTAGAGTTTAACAGGTGCGGGATTTTAATATTCCCCAACACCTTTGTTGATCTTCCTAATTGAATGTAAAGTTTAACGGGGGTGGGATTTTACTATTCCCTAATACCTTTGTTGATCTTCTCAATTGAATGTAAAGTTTAACGGGGGTGGGAATTTAATATTCCCTAAGTTGATCTTCCCAATGGAATCTAGAGTTTGACGAGGGTCGGATTCTAATATTCCCTAATACCTTTGTTGATCTTCCCGATTGAATGTAAAGTTGCAACAACATTTGATTGGGAATGGGAACCCTCTACGCTAACGCTGGGGCAAAGCCCAGGCGTTGCGCCTATATAAATATATATTAGGTGTAAATAATCGTCCTGGGGTAGATAGACTATGGGATTTTCAAAAATATTCTCATTTTGTTACGTTTTTTGTTTGACGCTTCCATATTCTATCCACTCCAGGATGACTATACATATTTGTAAATATGGAAACGTATGTCATGGTGTATCATCTCTGATTGCACCTGATTGTATCTCATTGTATTTATATCTGCTTGCATTCATGGTTATTCTAATACTGGCAATTGTTGCATACATTACATTACATTACATTACATTACATTCATTGCATTGCATTGGCTTGCATTGCATTACATTACATTACATTACCTTACATTAGATTACATTACATTACATATATATATATATAGCTATAATGTGCATATAAACATATCTATAGCCCCGAAATAGATAGAACATTAATTTCTATACGACTCTTTTAGTCGTTTTTAAATCTCTTCTGCATTTTTTGGAGGTTGTATGGGGTTGCTATATATCAATAGAAAGACATTCTTGTGAGTTCATGACAATACCTACAGTTTAAGCAGATCAACCCCCAGTTGTGACTATCGCCCATCAGCAGCTCCTCATGGTATAGCAAGCCATCGGAGACCACTGGCGTCACCTGCCGCGTTTCTGTATCTGCTGTGTGACAGATGAATTCCCAGCTATCAGAGGTGTGGGTTCTTCTAGCCAGGTGAAACAAAACTACGCTATAGTCACTACACATTCATACATCGAGGTTTTTGAACATATTTGCCATGTATTCCCCATATATTTCCCATAATTTCTCCAACATTTGCATTTTTTTAGTGGCTGAATGGGGGGAATCCCCTGATCTAATCCCTTCCAGCGCGTTGCAATCAACCACTGGGTGCCCCCTGCTGTGAGCTGCGAAACCGTGGTGTCTCGGTGCAACTGCATATATTCTCGCTCCATGCGCACCTGAGCTGAGCAGCTTCTGAAAAACGCAGACGCCAGATGCTTTTCTATCTAAATAATGAGGGGAAAAAACATCGAGAAAAAACACAACTGGTTGGTGGTTTCAACCCCTCTGAAAAATATGAAAGTCAGTTGGGATGATTCTTCCCAATATATGGAAAAATAAAAATTGTTCCAAACCACCAACCAGAAAAACATAATATAGCAATTCCTTTGACCTGCAGGTTCGTGATGGAATCTCCCATTGTCCTTGCCACAGCACCGTAGATAGGCAGGGTGAAAACCCAAGATCTTTGAAGCAAGGCACTGACTGGAGGAAATAGTCCACAACTCGGTTCTTCCTCGGATGATTTGCGGCGCAGGAAGCGTTTGTTTCCAGCTCTCACCACCTGGAAACATCCCCCTTGAGCTGCTAGAGAACTGTGCCAAAGAAAAACTGAAACAGTATGTATTTATGTGAAAATAACTGAAAAACACATACACATATCTAAACGTACAAATATTTAAATATATACATGTATATATATATATATATGTAAATAAATATAATTGTATATACATGCATATATGGAAATATGTGTATATATATATATATGTAAATATATGAATGTAAATACATGTATATATATATATGCCAAAATAAGTGTAAATATATGTATATATATATTATATGTAAATATTTATGTAAATATAAATGTATATATATATATGTAGATACAGGTATGTATATATATATATGTAGATGTATGTATGTATGTATGTATGTATGTATGTATGTATAGTATGTATAGTATGTATAGTATGTATAGTATGTATAGTATATATATATATATATATATGTATATATATATATATATGCAAACATATGTAATTATATATGTATTTATGTATGTATATATAGGAAAATATACATGTAAATATGTAAATATAAATGTACATAAATGTAAATCAATGTAAATATATGTATATATGTATGTAAGTATGTACATACATATATGTATGTGTGTATATATATGTATATATATGTATATATGTATATACGTATATATATATATATGTGTATATGTACGTATATCTATGTACATATATATATATATATATAAAATTATATATCTGTATATCTATGCATATCTATGTATATCTGTGTATATCTATGTATATCTATGTATGTTTAAGTATTTTCGTATGTTGGCACCTCTCCCTACATCTTACATGCCTAATCATGCTGTTATGGAAACATCCGTAACACCTGCTCTTTTCTTGTGCAAGTTCCACGACACATCAGAACACAGCAGGGGACTCATTCATTGCCAAGTGGCCCGACACCTTGTGGACCCAACAGCAGCAAGTAACGCTCCTCAGCGTTGTCATGAAACAAGGTGGGTCGAACAATTTACTGCGACTTTGCAGGAAATTGTTTGGGGTGGACCGCACTTGAACATAACAGTTCCCATGTGTTCCACTTGTTGGATAAAGTCGTTTAAAACAGTCTTCATCTGAGCAAGAACAGAACTATCCTATGGTTGGGAACCTCTTGGTAGCTCCTTGGTTCCCCATTCACTAGGGAATGTGGACACCCACCCAGTGACCCGTCCATGTTGGCAGGCCCCAGACTGAAAGAAAGTCATCAGGATGTTCGCCGAGGGAAAAAAATATAACCAACAGGCATGGGGATTTAACAATGCTTTAACCCCACATGATGTATGTAATTGGACATGTAAAAACCTCTTGCGAATGACACAAATTTACTAGTTGTTTTGGTGGGAAACCGTACGGATCCAAATGTCACCTATCCAACTTCTACTTGCAAACCATGACTGGTTGGTGGTTTCAACCCATCTGAAAAATATTAGTCAGTTGGGATGATTATTCCCAATATATGGAAAAATGTTCCAAACCACACACCAGATGATATCCAATGAACTATTTACTATATGCTATACTGAAAAAGGAGACTTCACCAGCAAAAACAACGGGCTTTCATTTTTTGGCCAGTCAGCTCAAGTTCAACTTCCGGGATCTCCACCTTGCTCTCCATCCATGTTTGGGGAAAACATCGGGAGGCAACATAATTTCATAAACCTTCCCCACCATTGAATTGCCATCCGGCTTGTCCACACATACAACGACCTCTCATGGACCAACAGCCCCTGAGGGTACAATCCACCTGGACACTTCCAGACTTCTGTGAAAGTTGGGCTGCCTGGGTGGAGGGCAAACACCTTCCTTTCCTCTAGATCAGAAACAAAAATAATACCTGCTTCAGTTACAAACAGGTTCGATAGAAAAGCCGGGTCCTCCGCTCGCATTCGACCCACCACAATAGGTTCCAATGAATCAGCTGGATCGATGCCTATAATGCGATTTTCATTCAGATTACTGTATCCACCAGATAGATCACCTCTTCCTTTGTAGCGAAAAGATTGTAGGCTTGGAACTGCATGTCTGCTGGAAGACTCTCGGAGGCAACGACTGTCTCGAGCCTGGAGTCCACGACCTTTTCTACACTTTTTCCACTCTTGGTCAGCATATACAGCACTCCGTTGGCTGAGCAATACAACGGACCAACATCAGATTTGGCAACTTGCACAGTCCCATTGTGAAAATGAAAAAGCCTCTGTTTCTGCCAATCTAACACAAACATCTCTCCACTTGGTGAGATGGCCAGGTGAGGAGCAAATCCCAAGTTGTTGGATTCACCCGCTTCACTTCGGACGCAGGTTGAAGGGTCACCAGGCTTCCAGCTAAGGATGCGGCGATCCATGGTGTGCGCAGCAAACAGTGTATCTTGATGCCAGCACAAAGAGCGAGTGGGCAAAGGCAGCACTTCTCGTCCTGCACATTCAGTGCTGGCACCCAAAAATGGTGACCAATGTTTCAAACAGTGCCTTTTCGACTGAAAGGTGCCTGGACTTTGGGTTCTCCCTCGGGAGGCCAAGGCGTCC